>Ga0209137_1000118_pt1 | contig 88300 bp, 106 predicted proteins | sample SaaInl5LU_22_DNA_FD_184642 | JGI IMG/M metagenome (GOLD analysis project Ga0209137, IMG submission 184642) | Marine microbial communities from expanding oxygen minimum zones in the Saanich Inlet - ESP_105LU_22_DNA (SPAdes) (version 2) | ecosystem: Environmental > Aquatic > Marine > Intertidal...
CTTCGGGCACAAACGGTACTTCAGGTACTTCAGGTGTTAATGGCACAAACGGTACGTCAGGTACATCTGGTGTGAATGGTACAAACGGCACATCTGGTGTTTCAGGTACAAACGGCACTTCAGGTGCTTCGGGCACAAACGGTACTTCAGGTACTTCAGGTGTTAATGGCACAAACGGTACGTCAGGTACATCTGGTGTGAATGGTACAAACGGCACATCTGGTGTTTCAGGTACAAACGGCACTTCAGGTGCAAATGGTATTGATGGTACAAACGGCACATCTGGTGTTTCAGGTACAAATGGTACTTCAGGTGCAAATGGTATTGATGGTACAAACGGCACTTCAGGTACATCTGGTGTGAATGGTACAAACGGTACTTCAGGTACATCTGGTGTGAATGGCACAAACGGTACTTCAGGTGCTTCGGGTACTAATGGTACTTCAGGTACTTCAGGCGTGAACGGCACAAATGGTACTTCAGGTACTTCAGGCGTGAACGGCACAAATGGTACTTCAGGTGCTTCGGGTACTAATGGTACTTCAGGTACTTCAGGCGTGAACGGCACAAATGGTACTTCAGGTACTTCAGGCGTGAACGGCACAAATGGTACTTCAGGTACTTCAGGCGTGAACGGCACAAATGGTACTTCAGGTACTTCGGGTACTAATGGTACTTCAGGTACTTCAGGCGTGAACGGCACAAATGGTACTTCAGGTACTTCGGGTACTAATGGTACTTCAGGTACTTCTGGTGTAAATGGTACAAACGGTACTTCAGGTACTTCTGGTGTAAATGGTACATCTGGTTCATCTGGTGCTTCAGGTACATCTGGTTCATCTGGTGTTTCGGGTACATCTGGCTCATCTGGTTCTTCAGGTTCTTCAGGTTCTTCAGGTTCATCTGGTTCTTCAGGTACTTCTGGTATTTCAGGTGGTAGTGGTGTTGCATATCAAACAATTGGAATCAACTCAATCCCAGCATCGCTGAATATTAATACATTCTTATCTAATAATAACTGGAGAGATGCATTTATCGTGATTCCTACAGAATATAATGGTTGGAATATTTCAGATCTTTCGGCATCTTACGGTGATTTATGGCCAAATGATCCAAATGACTTTAGAGTTGAAATCCGCGATACATCAAATGCTGTAGTTGGTAACTTTGGTTATACACACTCACCGGCTCAAAGACAAGAAGTTTCACCTGCATTAACACCATCAGGATCTACAACACTTGTAGCTGGTTATACAATTAATATTGTATGTCCTGCTGGAACGCCAGTTGGTGGTGATTCAGAAGGTTATACAGTAACGATTAAAATTATACAATAACTCTTAAGATTAATATTTAAAGTATATGATTACAACATTCGGTAGAAATTATTTTGTGGGACCACTATGTGATCCAAATAACCTGTATGCTGCTGATTTTGATGGTATTCAAGACTATTCATCAATTTATCCAGCAGGTACATATGCGCCGGTAAATAATAATACATGGTCATTTTGGTTTAAGCAGAATTCAACTAATACAGCCGATACAAATTTAAGGTGGTTCTGGGGTCAATCCGTACCTGCAAACTCATCACCTAACTTTATTCGTATACTTATGAATTCTATTTCTAGTAATACTATTGAATTTGAATGGAGATTTAGCAGTACAGCAAATTCTATGAAAAGACAATGGATTCTACATGATGCTGCAAATCAATCAATTACAGGTTCAACTTCATCAACAAGTAAATGGGTAAGTGGAAACTCAGCAATTAATACCAATGCAAATGGTTATGTACACCTATTATTTGATTTTAAGGGTAGTTCATATGGTTCTGCATCTAGTACAACCGATTGTGATCTTTATTGGAACGGTCAATTAATGACACAGGGTGGAGCACCTGTAAACGCAGGTCTTGTTACTAACCCGGGTACATTCACACATAGACACGCTTTAAATGCAAATGCACTTAATTTAGGTACTGCAAACCTACATAACGGATATTATGATTCACTAATGTTAATCCCTAATGGTCTTTCAGGAGGTCAATTCCAACTTGCAGAAGGTATTACAGGATATACAATTCAACAAACAGTTGACTATATTTATAATGGAGGTTGTCCACCTGCATTAACGCCAAGTACAAGATATATTAGATACGATTTTGAAAATAACTGGGTGACAACTCCTACGGGTACAGCTCCAGCATGGGTTTCTGCACACACCCCACCGTTTACAACAAATCACGCATAAATATGATACTCTACACTACAATTAAATCAGAAGAAATTAATCTATTAGATTGGGATAATATTATTAGTAATAGAGATAATCTTAGATACGATAATCTATTAACAAGATTTATTATTTCTTTTTATGAAGAAGAGAAAGATCATTTTATACAATTTAATGGTCTTGAACCAATGACTAAAGAACAAGCTTTAGTATTGATGAATGCGCCAGAATGGTTTGTTGCAGATACAGAAAACTAACTAATGGCAGAACTAATTTCTGATGTTGAATATTATGAATGGATAGAATCTGGAATTCCAAAAATTGGAAGGCTGGATACTATAGCCCTACGTATTCGTCAGGGTCAAACTTTAACAATTAGAGAGCAAGCAATTCTTGTTTATCATACTGCAGAAGTCGAGGAAATTCTCCAAACTCTCTAAAAATCAATTTCTTAAAATCTTAACTCTAAGAAGGTCTGTATTAAAGGTATACGGTAACAAGAAAATACAGAGAACGTATACCACACACCACATAATGAGTTTCTGGTAGGTTTTAAACTAAGATCTGCACCCTAATACTACTTAAAATAATTTATTTTAAATTTAGTTAAAAAACTAGAGGTAAATCTATAGAAAATCTCATATATAAATTATGAGAGTTTGGCTTACATTTATACTGCTTTTTCTAAGCATTCACACAAGTAGTCAGAGGTTAGTTATGTCTGAACCAACATCTGCTTTCGAATATAATTTAATCTTAACAGTAGCAAGGGAGTATTTACCAACAGATGTAACTGTTCATTATATTTCAAGTTCTCCTATTTACCCGGGCTATAACGGGTTAACACAAAGACTTGAACCTAAAAGGTATTTAATTCAAATGTCACCAAATGACAGAGACCCTAGATCAAGGGCTTACACACTACTCCATGAAATGGGCCATGTTATTGATGCAGTACAAGGTAGATTAGAATTCAGTCCTATAAGATGGGATGGTAAAATGTATAACATTTCTAACTGGGCAGACAGGCCTTGGGAGCAGTCAGCTAATCAATGGGCAGATTGCCTTATGTATGAGATTTTCGTTGAACCAACCCTTAGAAAGCAGGGTTTAATAAAGTAGATAAATATCTTATGGCAATCTTTCAAATTATTCATGAAGACGGACACTCTCTTATTATCGAGGGTACACTAGAAACTGTTAATAAGTATCTACAAGATTATGCTTCAAAATGCACAGTTACTTTGATCAATCCAGGTACATCAGGCCACGGAGTCCCGGGCGTAGATTTTTAAATATGCTACGTAGTATACAAACCTTTTTTAGAAGAGCAAAAAGAACTTTACAGTACTTACCAGTTATCTGGAAAGGAGAGGATTGTGATTCACAGTTCGCTATAGAACTCTTTAAAATCCAATTACAGAGAACAGCTAACACTATAGAGGCAAACCAGTATTTAGAGAAATCAGACTGGGTTGTACAAAGAATCCGTACAGCAGTTAAGCTTATAGATCGTGGGTATTACAGTTTTTATCAAGACGAAATAGAAAACCATTTCGAAGCCTTATACGGCACAAGTCGTATTGAATGGTTACACACTAATGTGGATATAGTGTGGGCTAATGCCAAAACCAGTAAGGAGAACGAGGAAATCAACAACATGTATTCAGCTCAAATGATGGCTGCCAGTGAAAAATCAGAGAGGGCTAAAGCCATACTTTGGAAGCTCGTCTCAAGGTATATCGATACCTGGTGGGACTAAAAGCCCACTCATCTACCAGAATCAAACATTTTACCTAAGAAATACTGTTTTTTAAAAAATAAGTATTTCTATATCTACTACCCTAAGGCCTCACCAGAAGCCACCAAAACCACCCGTATCCAAACCTTTTCTACTCCTCAATTATGTTTCAAGCAAAAGTGATCAAAATCGCCGGGTAAACAAATAGTAACAGTATAAACAATAATAAGAATAATAACAAAGAGAATAAAGATATAAGTAACAAATAACATAATAAAAATTAAACGTTACACATATACAATATAAGTAATAAAGCTCTTTAAATAATAAAAGCAAAGCCCAGCCAGAAGAAAGAAGAAAAGCAAGCCGGTATCCATACAATAAGAGATAGAGCACTTAAAGCACAGATCGGCCTGTAAGGCAATCCAAGTAATAAATGCAAGGGGTCCAGGGGAATCCAAGTAAGGGTCCAAGGTAATCCAAGTAAGGGTCCAAGTAAGGGTCCAGGGGAATGTTGCCCGTCCTGGGTCAAACAAAAGCGCGCGATGAGACACGCACCAGGGCCCCCACAGGGCCCCGAGAGCACGTTTCAGATTTATAGTGTTTCAGCCTCTTGGTCGGCCACACCCTCAGCCGCTAGGCCAAAGATTTGGTCAAACCTGTTGGCCTCACCTTCTAATGCCTGGTTCTCTTGTTCCAGGAGTTCGTCATTAAACAGGTCACGTGTATACCGGTTGGTATCGAAGGTCACACCACCTTGCAGGTTAAAGTAGAGTTTCTTACCTACATCACCCATACGGTTCTTACTGAACTCCATGTATCTGTGGCCTGAGTTTTCACGGCCATCCCAGTCTAGCATGAGCATTGCGCTGGTCATGTGCTTGAGTTTGTTAGAGCCTACGAACTGCCCTCCTTTACTTAACTGGAGAATGGTAAGGAATGTGGTGAACTTTTTGGCAAGACCCTTGTTGTGTTGGGTCATTAGGTTAAGGAACCACTTTTCTGTTTTACCTCTTGACCAGCCTGTGTGATCTTTGATGGTATCGTTTACTTCAGTGTAAGAGTCTGTTAAGACCAGGTCCCAGCCTTGCATAAGTGTTTGCTCCACTACCTTATCTGCATGTTGGTCGTAGTTGTTAAGGAAAAGGATAGGGAGAGTGGCCCAGTTAGGGAAGCGGCGAAGGTACCTTGACATATCCATCTCATTCATCTCAGCAGAAATGAAAAGCACTCGCTTACCCTGGGCATGCAACTTAGAAACCATCTCAAGCAAAACAGTAGTCTTACCAACACCAGGAGCACCAGCGGCCATGATATTAGAAGCCGGGAGAATACCACCATCAGCAGACATAAACTTATCAAAGATAGTACCTGTCTGCATTGGAGTAAAAAGACTATCATCAATGTTAAGATCCTCAAGCTTAGTTAACTGAACCTCAATAGGTGTATTAACCGAAGCGTTAGCCTGGGCAGACATTGTTTTCTGATCAATAACTCCGTAATAGTTATTGTAATCCTTAGAACTGTTCCAACGCGTGCCACTGATAGTGATCACACGACCTGTGTTACCAAGCAACCAATCATACTTCTTATGATCTTTCTCGATGTAGATTTGCTCGCGAGACTCAACGTCAAGCAACTCAATCCCTCCTGAACCTAAAACGGTAAATGTGTACTTATTCATATTAGCTTAATTTCTCGTTAACAAACATACCGATAAGAAATGCACCGATAACAGCAAGGGCCATAACAGGCTTAGTGAATATGATCATAAGGACCTTACATGCTAAAGCCACTAACAAAGGAAGTACAAAGACTCCAACCAATAAGATTGCCAACACACCTAGGGCAACCATTGCACTCTCATTCTTGATAACGTTTTTCATAGTTTCTCTCTCTTAGTTATACTACTAATATACGAAAAAAAGTTGACATAAAAAAACTTTTGGGCAACTATTTTCAAAAAAGTTTTAAACCGCCTCAAGGCCCCGAGAGGCCCTGATTTGGATAACTAAACAAACAAAATAAAAACAAAAACCTAGTACACCCAACAGGAGTCGAACCTGTAACCTACGCATTAGAAGTGCGTTGCTCTATCCAATTGAGCTATGGGTGCATGTGTGGCCCGAAGGCCTTTAATTAAGCGACCACCTCAACCTCATTCTGTACAAAGGCAAAGGCCTTATCTGCCCAAGTCTTAGCACCAACAGCCTGGTACTGTGCTTGACTATACAGGTTAGTGTTGTAGAACATTGAGTTAATAGTACCTACGGTTAAGTCAGCTAGGATAGCTTCATCAATCAAGTGGATCTTCTTACCTTGACGAGCAAAAACAGTGAAGAAGTAATCGCTACTTTCAAACTGCACTTGTACGGTTTGCAAGGCTCCTTTAAGGTAACCTGAGATTAATCGCTCTGGGTGGTTGTTATACCCTTCAATATCAAAGTCGCGAGCATCACTAACGGTCATATACCCAGCACGGGTCTTACTGATAAAACGTACATTAACTATTTTACCAAGGGTAACGTTGTTAATAAAGTCAAAGGTGTGGATTCCAGTGGTGTTGATGATCTCTTTCATAGTTTCTCTCTCTTAGTTATACTACTAATATACACAATTCCGTTGACATAAAAAAATGTTTATGCAACTTTTTTGCAAAAAGTTTTAGGCTTGCTCAACCAAGCTAAGTGGAACATTGTAGCCACCGAACATAGAACCACGAGGGCGGACAGAAGCCTTAGTACGCTTAATAGCAGTCAACTCAAAAGTCTGACCAACCAATTTAGGGTGGTTAACTTTAACATCCATACCAACACTCAAGCTTACCTTAGCTACAGCAGCCTTAACTCGGCGCTCGGCCTTAAGGACGTCAACAACAAACCCGTTGATTAAACGAAGCTCATCAGAATTCAACTTAGCATTCTGGATCTCTTTGATAATTTCTTTTGCAGTCATGATTTATTCTCTCTTAGTTATACTACTAATATACGAAAAAAAGTTGATATAAAAAAATGTTTACGCAACTATTTTCAAAAAAGTTTTACTACTCAGCAGTTAACACTAGATCGACTCGGTATTCAATCTCCTCATTGCTTACCTGGACCCAAAGTTCAGAACCATCTTCCGTGAATAGTTTAATATCCAAAGTGTTTCTTACACGGTCAACTGTGGTCTTAAAGCCCTTTTCCTTAAACCAACCTTCAGCAATCAATACAGTTTCTAATTTCATTTCCATCTTAAACAGTCATCATCCAACCCAGGCGATCCATAGCAGCGGCCTGTTTCGCTGTAGCCTTGTACATACTCTTAACATCAACATACATACCTTTGTTATAAAAGACATGGCTGTAAACTGCAGGGTTGTAGTCAAAGTTACCCATAGTATCTTTAACGTCAGACTCTTTAACCTCAACGTATTTACCTATACGCTGATCGTAAGCACTCCAGTGGGCTTTAGACTCCATAGCCTTGGCCAACTTAACAGCCTCACGCTTATTAGGAGCCCACACATCGTTGAAACCATTACTGATTCCACACTCATTCACCCAGTTAAACTGGTAGTTGTAAAAGCCAGTACCATACTGGCGAAGTAACTTCTCTTTAGCCATAGTGATTAAGAATAAAGTTGATTTAAACGGCCGTATACTTCTTTCTGACGACCAATGAAATAAGTAAGACTACTGGCATAACGTTCAACCTCATCAAGGTCAACGATCTCACGGTTAAGAGCCTCTTGTAAACGCTCGTTATGGTACTCGATCTTAGCCATGTACCCGTTCTCATAATTCTTCTTCATAGTGTTTGTCTCAATGATTACACTACTAATATACGAAAAATAATTGACATAAAAAAATGTTTGCGCAACTTTTTTAAAAAAAGTTTCAAGGCTCTACCTTGGACTAGAAACACCTCCATATATAATATGTAAAATCTTACTTTTGTTTCAAAACTTTTTTAACTTTTTTTGCGGTTTTATTTTTTTATGTCACCGGAATTGTGTATATTAGTAGTATAACTAAGAGAGAGAAAATCATGAAAGTAAGCAACATTGTTAAGGTATTAAGAGAGGGTAATAAAGAGGCCATCCAGGCCCTTATAAGCAACCGTGCTGAGGTTACCCAGAGTCAACTTAGGTTTCTTATGCAGATTAAAGATCATGGCGTGAGCATCACTGAGGACAACATGGGCCAAGCCACCTGGTACTACCTACATAGCGCCTCAGGGCTACTTGCCAGTCAGTTCTACTGGAACGCCGGGCAATACGACACCCAAGGCAACCACAGCCTCTACAACGAATTCGGACAATCACTATAAATCAACCAATATGCAATTCACAATCACATTAGCATCAGGTAGTACCTATACCTATGAAGGCACAGTAGAAGCACTTACTATGCACTTAAAGAAAAATGAAGAAAAGGGAAACATCATTGCCTCAGTAACAAGCATAGACACGCCGGCTATCTAACACAGATATGCAAACCGGGCTCTAAGGCCTCCAAGACTCTGAAACCCATATAATCCGCTTTCGCGAGTTTAAGGGCTCCAGGGCCTGGGAGGCCACAAAGGCATATTCGGAAAAAAGCGGATTTCCCGATTTTAAAAATGTTTTGGTACAGGGGGCCATGGAGGGCATGGAAAAGTAAAAGGTATAAGTAACAATAGTCACAAACAAATGTCCTATATCCGCGTAAATTGTGACACTCCTGGGATCCTTACTTTTACCCCTCGTAGAGACTAAGAGTACCGGTAGAAAATCCGGCTAAAGGAATGTTGCCCAGAGCCAGAAATTTACCCGGTCCTGGGAGGGGCCTTTTTACCCTCGCGGGGCTTCAGGAGTCGGCTCCGCCGACCGATACCACTACAAGTACTCAGAGTACTCATAGTCTGAGTGCCCTTAGAGAGTGCCGCTAAGGCCTGACTCTAACCCTCTCAGCTACAGGGGCCGTCCAAGAGCCGGAGCATCCGGCCGATACTATACAAACCTCATAGAACTGTAATACCATAAGAAGACTCATATACCTTAGAGAGTGCCGCTAAGGCAGCCCTCTACCACATGTGAACGGCCACAGGGCCCTGAGAAACAAAATGCAAACTAATCATATAACTAACAGACCTTTCAGGTTGAGAGCCCTTAGAGTGAGCGGCCGGCCTTAGAGGTAATATAATACCCAGTATGAAAAAAGAAAAACAACTACCGGCCGATCTAATAGGACCTCTAACTACCTCTGAGTTTATTAGTAAATTAGAGAACATAGAGAAACAGCCCGTCAAGTGGATTGAGAGATCTAAAAGTCATAGAGCCTCTTCTTCACTATCTTACTTATCAGAAGGGTGGATCGTAGCACTATACCCGGATTGGGGTGAGTGTGTCGCACTGTACGACTCGGTGCAAAACCCTCCGGCATATTTACAGGCATCACACTACGAGGGCCGTGTGGTTGGTTACCACGACGGTAACTCTCTGTATCTGTTAAACTAAGAGGGATTTGTGAGGGCGCCCTGTCAGGGCCTGGATGTTTAAAGGGGCTGCTGTTTGGGTTTCCTATACTGATTTAGTGCGGAACGCGACTGTACTTCTTCTGTATTAGCTTTATTATAAGATCGGCTGACTAAGAAAAATGAAAAAACAAAAAAATAAAAAATAAGTTTTTTTAATTATTTTATTTGCTGAACAAAATTTTCCTGCGCCGGGTGCAAAGACTAAATAGTTTAAAAATTAGAAATTTAAGAAATTAGAAATTTAGAAAAATGAAAAAGTGGTTTTTTTAAATTATTAAAAAATAAAAATTTCTAAAAATAAAAAATTCTAATTTTCTTAGAAATGTGAGGAGTATGATGAAACATAACGGCATTATAAGAGTATAATAGACATGAAAGATCTAATTAGAAATCTATTAACGGACTTTGTGTTGATTCTAGGAATCTTAGTTGCAGCGGGTTTGATCGGGCTGGTCGCGATTATAACTGGCACTATCTTTTCGCTGATTTTTGGCGGCGAGATTTGGGTCTGGTCGCTGACGCTAGGAACTGTTGATGTTGTGGTGCTCGCTGTTTTGGTGCGGCAGATGATGAAAGAGATTGAAGTCTTTGAAAGAGATTCTGAAGATCATAGAACTTTAATGAATTAAAATTATGAGAAATTACATTAAACTTGGTTTGGCCGCTGGTGTCGGTCACCTACTTGGTAGCGACTTTGATTGGATCGGCACGGCCGTTTTAACATTCATCGCAGTTGTTGGATTGTTTGTTGTTGAGAAAGCTGTTCAAGGTTTGACTAACTACAAAGAATTCGAATTCTAATGAAGAACTTTTTAGTAGGAGTTTTATTGACTATTGGACTGTCCCTCTCGGCGCAGTCTAATGGTCAAGTAGAGGGTCAGATTAATGGTCGTTTGATCACACACCACACTGAGGTTCAAGATATGGTATGGTCTAAATCTGACGAAAAGTTTGTTTATATCGTTAAGCAGCCTAGGCACCCTGAACACATGTTGATTGAATCCGACATGAACGTCATCAAAGAGACCGGTCGTGTAGTCATCACAAGCATTGCGGATTCAAAGGTTTATATCTTTAATGTATTTGGCGTTGAGTTCAAAGAAGGTCCTGAGTACAATGTTGTAACGGTAGAATGTATTGAAGCTGACTCAGGTAATAAATGTACTATCATATATGTGAAGAGCATTAACTCAGAACAAATGGTGGTTTCAGTTATGTTACCAGAATCTGAGTTAGCTGTTTACTTTGACAACTTAGAAGACTAAAATACCTATTCAATGCGAAGCTGCCTTGTAAATATTTGTATCGGTGAACGTCCATGGGTTAAATGGACTAGACCAAATATGGAGGCATATGCTAAAAGAATCGGGGCTGAATACGTCTTTATAGATTCTTATGATATTCCAGATAAATTTGATGGTATTGAAATAGGTAGAAACAATACAGCATGTCTAGTTAAATTACTAGTTATTAATGATCTTCTACAGGAGTATGATAGGGTTGTACTATTAGACGATTCATGTATTGTATCTGATACATGTCCTAACCTACTTCAAATGGTACCGTATGATTTTATAGCAGGATCTAATGAAGGTACTTTACCATGGGTTGGTGTTGGAATTGCACATGCCACACATCCAGTTGGAGTGGGTTTAGACTTAGCACCGTATGATCATATCAATACTGGTATATTAGTATTATCTAAAGCACATGCTGCAATGTTTACACATGAAAACATTATTGCAAATAAAGGCCTTTTAGTAAGTGAATGGCCTGATCAATCGTTCATCAATATATTGATGAATACTTACAATTTTCAAACCATGTATCTAGAAGAACGTTTCAATAGAATGTATCTAGTCACTGGAAATTTACATAATTACGATAGAGAAACTTTTTTTAAGATAACGGATCCATCTGTTTGGGTAATGCCTAATATGAAATATTTGATGAATCCTAGAAGAAAAGCATTTATCTATCATATAGTATCTGGTAATTCACATGAAATGCGTATGCATATTTTAAAATCTTTATATGAACAATTCAAAGAAGAATAAATTATATGTTGTCATCGCCAGGCGTTGGGGCAGGATTGGCGATCATTCATATTTAGTTGGTATCTATACTACTGTTGACTTAGCTATTATAGCTGCTGACCGTGAGACAGAATTTAGAGGTGGTAAATACTCTTGCTGGGTAGAAGAAATGTATGAAGATACTTTCTATGCCGGTAATGGAGGTGGTTTACTTTACAAGACTGAGTGTCAGAACATGGCATGAAGTATGTAATCCTTGCCATAATTCAGATGTTGTTTAATACTCTGAAGATCTTAGAGGTCAAGTATGGATATGACCGTGACATGAAGAAAACAATGATAGTCGGTTTTGCACTGACTATTGTATGGTTATTCTCAACTGCTTTAGGGGTATCGGCTGTGATCAAGATGGACTATCTTATGATGGCTGTTTATGTTGTATTTTCAATGATCGGCAAGTATTTAGCATTAAAGATCCAGGACTACTTTCATTTATTACCTTCTAAGAAAAGAAACAAAACTGAATAAGCTAATATAAGTATCAAATAATATATCATGGCTAAACACGTTTGGAAATCAAAGGCACACAAGAATGCCGAAACAGGTAAGATAGATCCTAATGTAAAATGGATGGTCTGTCAGAATTCAGACTTAGAACAATCTAAGTATGCAAACTGGTATCTTGAAGATGCTCCTTGTAAGGAATGGGTTTTAGTAGATAAGAACGCAGATGCAGTACTATGCTGGAAATGCACAATGCAATTAGGATAAGATGAAAAAACCAGTAGTAATTAACGCTAAAGAGTGTAAAGAGTGTAATGTCCCAAAAGGATGGGGGCATGAAATCATTTTCGAAAACAATGAACTATACTGTGGTAAATTGTTAGTATTTAAAGAGGGTGCAAACTTTTCAATGCATTACCACTTGATCAAAGACGAAACTTGGTATGTACAAGAAGGTGAATTCCTTTATCGTTGGATTGACACAGAAACCGGAGTTGTATCAGAACAACACTTAAGAGAAGGTGATTCTGTTCGTCAATATCCAGGACAACCACACCAAGTTAAAGCACTAACCGATGGTACTTTATTCGAAGTAAGTACTGAGCACTTTGATAGCGATAGCTACAGAGTTTACCGTAAGTGGTTAGACGATAAGAACGTATAATGAAGGTTTGGGTTAACGGAACCTTTGATGTTATTCACCGCGGGCACATTGAGTTATTGACTCAAGCTGCCCAGTACGGTGAGTTAACAGTTGGCATCGACACTGATGCGCGTGTTAAAGAACTTAAAGGTACGAATAGACCAATTCATTCACTTGAAGATAGAATGTATGTTTTATCCATGATCAAGGGTGTACATAATGTGGTCTCGTTTGGTACCGATGAAGAATTAATCCAACATGTTAAAGATCTTTCACCGGATGTAATGATGGTAGGATCTGATTATATTAATAAAAGAGTAATAGGATCTGAATTTGCAAAAGAACTCAAGTTCTTTGAGAAGATCGATGGATATTCATCCACTAAAATAATGTCACATGGCTAAGATTACTGTATTCGGTGAAAATTGTACAGACCGTTTTATTTATTCAAAGATCAATAGATTAAGTCCTGAGGCACCAGTTCCTGTTTTAATTCCAATTGAAACGACTGAGAATCCAGGTATGGCAGGTAATGTTGTTAAAAATCTTCAGGCACTATCTAACAATATCGAAGTCACACACATCCACCAATCAGAGAAGATTGAGAAAACAAGATTCATTGAAAAGAAGAGCAATCACATGTTCATCCGAGTAGACGAAGGCGAACTCAATCCATGTTCTCCTTTAAATATATTATCTGATTCAGATATTACTTTAATTAAAGAATCTGATGTTGTAATAATTAGCGATTACGATAAAGGTTTCTTATCACAGGAACAAATTATAAACATAGGCAGTCTTTCTAATATCTCAATTCTTGATAGTAAAAAGAAGTTAGATTCAAATACGTTACACCACATTGATTTTATTAAGTTAAATGAAAGTGAGGCCGAACTAAATAAGGATATATTAGCTCTGTTCCCAGAGAAGTTTCTTATTACCCTTGGGTCTAAAGGTGTTTCTTACAATGGCATTCTATATTCAAGTCCAAATCCACAAGAAACTATTGACGTTAGCGGCGCTGGTGATACCTTCGTTGCGGCATTTGCATATAAGTACTTGATTTGTAAAAACGTACCTGACTCTATTAGGTATGCTAATGAGATGGCAAGTATAGTGGTATCTAAACGTGGCGTTGCTACTCCATGATATATACTTTGCAATAACCCCCATCGGATGAGATATTCCGAGACCCTAAGCCGGCTTCTGCCGGCTTTTTTTATGCACATATATTACATTATCATTTTAATAATGTATTCTAATGTAACTTTAATGTTAAACAAAAGTAAACTTTTGATATATAAGATATAGGTATAATCCTATAAATATAAAAAAGCACGTATGGAAAGACTATCCCCGAAGAAGAGTTTCAGAAAGCTTTCAAGAATACTTGCAGTTGAGACACTGGTTATTTTTGTTTTTCTGATGGTAGCTATGATGAATAGCGCCAAAGCACAACAAGTTGAACAGGTTGATTTTAACTCATTTAGAGTTACTGAGACTTCTGGCAACTTCTATCATGTAAATGCTGAAGGTATTTACAGCGGTCCATTTAAGTTACAACAAACATATGATAACGGTAAAACGTTAACTATTGTCGGTTCGATGTCAAACGGTAAAAAGATCGGAAAAGAGGTATATCGTTTAGATAATGAGATCGTAGCTATAAGGCATTACGATGCAAATGGCCTACTTGTAAAGTCAGTTAGAATCAGGCAGGCTAGTGAAATTGATAGATTTCGCGAACTCGCCCAAAATTGAAAGATATATAAATTGAATTTGTGTTGAGAGTGGTTTAATACAATACTATGATTTTGTTCACTCAATGAAAGGTCCTTGGATTCCACGGACCTTTCTTCGTTTATAAACAATTTTAATTATTCACATATAACTACTAAATTAAATTAGTACATATGTCAGATAAGTCAATTGATGCATGGCAGATCATGCGCATCCAAGCAGAGTTTACAAAGGGGTTTGATACCTTTAACGAAGTAGGTCCTTCTGTTTCCGTATTCGGTTCAGCAAGAACACCCAATACAGATTATTGGTATCAAGAATCTGAGAAGTTTGGTAAGCTTATTGTTGAAGCTGGCATGGGTGTAATTACCGGTGGCGGTCCTGGAATTATGGAAGCAGCTAATAAAGGTGCTTGCTCAGTAGATCCTTCTAAGTCTATTGGTGTTGGTATTGAGTTACCATTCGAAGCCGGTATGAATGAGTATGTTAAAGTTGGTGTTGAGAACCGATACTTCTTTACTCGTAAAGTTATGTTCTTAAAATACTCTCAGGGTTTTGTTATCTTCCCAGGTGGATTAGGAACGCTTGATGAATTCTTTGAAGCTATTACTCTTGCGCAATGCGGTCATAATATTAAGTACCCAATTGTTATGGTTGGTAAGGAGTTCTGGGGTGGATTGATCGACTGGATTAAGGATACTCTCGTTGGTTCTGGTAGAATGAGTGAGAAAGATCTTGACTTATTCCGTCTTGTAGATACTGCTGAAGAAGCTCGTGATAAAATCATGGAGTACCATAACAAGTATTCTTCTGATAGCAATACTAATTTTTAATAACATAATACTTTTAGGTTTAAAAGATTTGTGTCTGTACAACATTTGATAAATAGTATATGAAGTTTAAGCGGTTAATTGACGGTAGAAATATAGAGCTTGCAGAGTATGTTACAGAATATCTGCAAGACGAGACTAAACCTAAAATTCAACTTTATGTTGGATGTGACAGTCAAAACAGAGGAGACAATACTGTTTACGCAACTACTGTAGTTCTTCATATCGGAACTACTGGATGTCATGTTCTTTATAAGCGTGAAACATATCCAAGAATCTTTGATTTCTGGGCAAGACTGTGGGGCGAAGTTGAAAGATCTGTTGAAGTTGCACTACATCTCCAAGAGAATGGCATAGTTGTTGACAATATAGACTTAGACTTAAACGAAGATCCTAACATGAGATCTAACAAGTTGGTCGCTGCGGCGATGGGTTATGTTGAATCTCTTGGCATTAAAGCAAGGATCAAACCAAATCTTTTACCAGCTATCAGTGCAGCTGATAACATAGTAAAGTAATATAGTATCAATTGAAACTGTTATCAAGATACTCATATAATATAAGTAAAAACAAAACATTAAAAGATGGCATTTGACGATCCATACGACGGAGCTGGTAAGAAGGCTCCAAAGGCAGGCAAGACTCCATATCTAGATCAGTTCGGCGAAGACCTAACTGAGATGGCTAAGCAGGGTAAGCTTGACCCTATCATCGGCCGAGATGCCGAAATCTTACGAATCTGCCAAGTCTTGGCCCGCCGTAAGAAAAACAATCCTATTATTCTTGGTGATCCAGGTGTTGGTAAGACGGCTATTGTTGAAGCCATTGCACAGAGAATCATCGAAGGTAAGGTAGCACGTACACTTATTGGTAAGCGAGTTATCTCCTTAAATATGACAATCATCGTTGCAGGTACCAAGTACCGTGGCGAGTTTGAAGAGCGTATGAAGAATATCGTAGAAGAGCTTAAAGCTAATAGAGACGTCATTATCTTTATTGATGAGTTGCACACTATTGTTGGCGCAGGTGGAGTTAGCGGTTCTCTAGATGCTTCTAATATTATGAAGCCAGCCCTAGCACGTGGTCAAGTACAATGTATCGGTGCTACAACTCTTGATGAGTATCGTGAGAACATCGAAGATGATGGTGCACTTACTCGTAGATTCCAAGAGGTATTCATTGATGCTCCTTCAATCGAAGATACTATTCAAATTCTTGATCAGATCAAGGAAAAGTATGAAGACCACCACGTGGTTCGTTATACACCAGAAGCTCTTGAAGCTTGTGTAAAATTGTCTGATCGTTATATCACATCTCGTGAATTACCAGACAAGGCTATCGATCTAATGGACGAAGCCGGTGCAAAGATTCACCTACAAGAGATCAAGGTTCCTACTAACATCAAGAAGATGGAAAAGGAAGCTGAGATCCTAAAGCTTGAAAAGCTTGGTTCTGTTAAAGCACAGGACTATGAACAAGCAGCTTCATTCCGTGATAAGGAAATGAATAAGCGTAAAGAACTTGAGAAGGCAATCAAAGAATGGGAATCTTCTATGATGGAAGATCGTAAAGAGGTTGACGTTGAAGTTATCGCTGAAACGCTATCTCAACAAACAGGTATTCCATTGTCACGTCTTTCAGGTGATGAGAGCAAGATGATCAAAAAGCTAGGCGAAGAACTTAAGAAAAAGATCATTGGTCAAGATGCTGCAGTTGAAGCACTATCTAAAGTTATCAAGAGATCTAGAGTTGGCGTATCTTCACACAAGAAGCCAATCGGTTCATTCATCTTCCTAGGACCTACTGGTGTTGGTAAGACTGAAACAGTAAAGGCACTTAGTGAATACATGTTCGGTACTGAAGACTCGATGATCCGCTTGGATATGTCTGAATATCAAGAGAAGTTCAATGTCTCACGTTTGACTGGAGCGCCTCCAGGATATGTAGGTCACGAAGACGGTGGTCAGTTGACAGAACAAGTAAGACGCAAGCCTTACTCTGTAGTTCTATTCGACGAGATTGAGAAAGCACACCCAGATATCTTTAACGTATTGCTACAAGTTCTTGACGATGGTCGTTTGACTGATTCACTAGGACGTACAGTTGACTTCACTAACACAATCATTATTATGACTTCTAACGTTGGTGCAAAGAGAGCTTCTGATTTCGGTGCTGGTATCGGATTCCAAAGCACATCTACTATCGCAACTGAAAAAGCTAAGATGGAAGCTATCATCAAAAAAGAGCTTAAGTCTAAGTTTACACCTGAATTCTTGAATCGTCTAGACGAAGTAGTTTTATTCGATCAACTAGAAGAAGCGGATATGCTTAAGATTGTAGATATTGAATTGAACAACGTTCGTGAAAGAATGTTCGAACAGGATATCAGATTGAAGTTCACTAAAACAGCTAAAGAGTTCTTGGTAAAAGAAGGCTATGATCAAGCGTACGGTGCACGTCCTCTAAAGAGAGCTGTACAGAAATACGTAGAAGATATCCTAGCAGATGGAATTCTAGATGGTGATGTTGTTGCAGGCGAAAAGGTCTACACAGTAACACATCGTAAAAATAGCGAGAAACTATCTATTAGCTAAGTCATATAATACTAAAGCAATATAGATATGTCATTCAATACTAAGTTTCAAGATCTTATTCTTGATATTAAAGCAGATGGTCAAGAGTCACAACCACGAGATCTTAAAGTCCGTGAGTTGTCTCTTGGTCACATCGCGATCAATCCTAAGGAGTACTTCGCAGATTTCGAAAACCGTAAGTTTAACTTCAAGTACTTTGCTGGTGAACTAGCATGGTATCTAATGAGAGACTGCGATGTTGATTACATCGGCAAGTTCTCTGGATTCTGGAAGAACATCACAAATCCAGGTACTAACGAGATTAACTCTAACTATGGTGCACTGTTATTCGGTGATCAACTACAATGGGTTAAAGACTCTCTAGTAAGAGATGTCAATACTCGCCAAGCGATTGCATTCCTTAATCAGCCAAGATACCAGTTCGAAGGTAATAAAGACTTTGTCTGTACAATGTACCTTAACTTCTGGATTCGTGATAACAAGTTGAACATGAAAGTTCAGATGCGCTCAAACGATATCTTCTATGGATTGACGTTCGATGCACCGTTCTTTGGATTTGTACATCAACACATGTTATTGTGGTTAAAAGAAACTTATCCATCTCTTGAACTTGGTGGTTACCACCACTTCGCTGACAATATCCACTTCTATGAACAGCATTTCGATCTAGCTGAGAATATTGTCAAAGAACCTGCAAAGCAAGATACTGTTACTATGGATCTTAAGAACCCGATGTTCGTTTTAAATCACGGTACAATGGAGCTTACAGAAACTGGTAAAGAATATATAAATGAAGTTAATCAATTGGTCGAACAAGGCGGCAAAATCAAAGATTATGCTAACCTACTGGCCAAATACCTATTAAGTTAATGGAAGACTTTTTTGATCCAGATGAATTTGAATTTGAAGAATATGGTGATAACATCCCTAGAATTCAGATTGATTCAGCTACTAGCGTGCAAGACGTTGAACTAATGTTAGCGTCAAGGCATGATGAGTTCTATAGAAGAATGGTTGATCATGTAATGCATAAGCTAGAAGGAGTTATGAATGTTAAACCCGTTGCCATTCTAGTCGATGAGGATGGTACAGAATATGAGATGGAAATTCAAGAAGATGGCTTTAATAAGTCACTTGAAAAAGCTACCGAATATTTTATTGGCATCGAAGAATATGAAACTTGCGATTTGATTCGTCAAATGGTAGAAATTATAAATAAAAAAAATGAACTTTAACAGAGAATTCTCTAAATACGCAATGAGCGATCATAACGTTAGCTCATCAAACATGGATTACTATAGAAAGCAAGTTGAAGCTTCTATGACGCCATACATTCTTGAAGAGAGAAACATGAACGTTACTCAGATGGATATCTTCTCTAGATTAATGGCTGATAGAATCCTATGGGTTGCAGGTCCTGTAAACGATAATATGTCTACTGTTGTTCAAGCTCAGTTGATGTTCCTTGATAATGTGGCTGATAGTGATATTACTCTACACATCGATAGCCCAGGTGGTTCAGTTAAATCTGGTCTTTCAATGGTAGATGTTATGGAGTATATCAACAGCGATATTAGAACGATCAATACTGGTATGGCTGCTTCAATGGGTTCAGTACTTCTAGGTGCTGGTACCAAAGGTAAGAGAAGTTCTCTAAAGCACTCAACAACAATGCTACACCAATCTTCAGGTGGTTTCTCTGGAAATATCCAAGACGCTGAAGTTGATTGGGCTGAATGGAAGAAGGTTAACCAAATCTTGTTTGAACTTCTTGGCAAGTACTGTGGTAAGACTGCTGCTAAAGTTAAGAAGGATGCAACACGTGATTTTTGGTTAAATGCTGAAGAAGCTGTTGCATATGGTATTATTGATGAAGTTATTTCAAGCAGAAGATAATATATTATTATAATAATAAGTGGTGTCGTTTGATACACTTTGACATATCTTGATAAGATACATACTGTATGTGATTATCTGAGACACATCAAATCTCTCAACACAATTCAAAGCCCGGATTCGTCCGGGCTTTTTTGTTTTTAAACTTTTTATAATATGTGTGTATAATACCATAAAGATATAATATGTTGATATTCTTAATGGCCTTAACGGCAACTGTCTTTGTGATCATGATGATGCAAGTTGACAAGATTCATGAACCGTCTAATAGATTATTTAGGTTCACTACAATGCCCTCACCGGCACATCAGAGTTTTATATTCGAAGTGTGGTCTGGCGATTATACACAAGCTCTTAAGATGGCTTATAAGTATAGACTAGCACACGAACAAGAAGCTAAAGTAGGACCATATATGAGATGGCAACTAATCGAAGAATTAGACACCATTGATAGAAGTACTATTAACGTTATCTTTAAAAGAGACTCAGAAGATATCCTACCAGAAGCAGAAGGTATGGTTAGAAATCCTGAAACAATATCAGAATAACCGCGTATAATACTTAAATAAATCCATTATGAATATTCTAGACGAAGCTAATAAGATCATTAACAATCGTTCTGAAGAAAAAGAACGCATGTACGGTCCATTCGAAGAGGGTATGCGTAGAGCTGCCTTGATCTGTGCTGGTATGACTGGTAAAGAATTCACAGGTGCTGATATGTATGCTGCACTAGTTGCTTTGAAATTAAGCCGACACTCATACAATTATAAAGAAGATAATCTACTTGATGCTGCTGCATATATCGGCGGCCTAGATAACTACATTAAAAAATACGGTTACAAAGACACTGAATTACCATTCGATGTTTCTGACGCTGGTGCCGGCTATCAAGAATAATGGAAGACTTTCAATACTTCACAGAATTAGAACCTAATACTGATATTAAAATCGGTATTGCAATTCTTGTTGGCAACTTTTCTGACAAGCCTAGCTCACATAAAAGTGCATGGCCATATATGTTGGCTAATCAACTCGTAAATGCAGGGTATAAAGATACTACTGTAATTACTTCTGTTAAAGAAGATTGGACTAAGTATGATCGTATTATCTTAGATCATGGTATGGAGTTTAAAGGCACATTCAATATTTTTGGAGGTGCTAATGATGATCTATACTATCAAATCAATCGACTGTTCTGTGGAGTCCGTATGTACTCCATGCACCATGATATGCCAGATATCGGTGATCTAATTTCAAAGAGACTTAAGACCGGCTCTGAGCTATTCAAAACTTTGGAAGATAAGATTGAAATTGCATCAGAAATCTGCAATAATATAATCCGAAGAGTTGATCATATTGAAAAGACTGACAAGCTTTGTTTCGGCGATAGTCATTCATTTAGCATGTACACTCCTGGGTTCATGGTTAACCGTAATGATGGTCTTACATTGTTTGGTACACTAAAGAGGACTATTGAATCTTATGTGTATCCATGGACCACTGATCTTAGAATCTATTTAGGGAACATTGATATCCGCCATCACTTGATGAGACAGGACAAACCTGCCGAGACGCTCAAGAAGATGGTATTAGATTATGAGAATCAACTATTAGGTTTACAAGAGCGTGGTGTCAAAAACATTGAGATCATTCAAGCATTGCCTATTGAAAATGAATCTCGTAAGTTACCTAAGACTGGTTACTACAAGGGCACTCCATTTGCTGGCACATGGACTGAACGTACTGAGTTAGTTAAGCAGTTCAATAGATCAATTGATGAAATGTGCGAACGCAATGGTTGGGATTGTTACGAACATCCTAGCGTCTATACTAACTCATTAGGTGAGCTTAGCTTTGATGTTATGGAAAAGCCTAAATCAGTACACCTTGCTAGAGAGTACTATCGATGGGATCTTGTAAATAACTGCAAGAATGCCAAGCTAGAAAACAAGAAGGCACAAGCTGCCCTATTCTAATAACATATTATATGGACATCAAAACCACACGCTACTACTCTGAGTTTCTAAGATACTTTGAGTTAGCGGATAAACAACAAGCACTTTCAAATCTGGGTTCTGTACCACATGCGCAGACAGAGCTTGGAGACGATTTAATGCACCATGTTGAATTGTATGATGTGGTTGAACGTAAACTAGCGGGCTTCTCTCAGATTGTTAATGATGCATTCTATGGTTGGTCTAAGGATCACCCATACTGGGATAAAATGCAAGTTGGTAATATTACTCAACAGAGATTAGAAGTTGCTAAGAACTGGAATGGTAAACAAAAAGTATTTGGTCTAGAAGAGTGGTTGTATGTTTTCATTCTCCATAGAGTTTGTGGATCTGCGATCAACTATGCTACTAAACCATCAGGATATCATAATACAATACTCTTTGATCTTTGGCAATCTGATACTATCGAACAGATGGTTGAGCAGGTTAACTCCCGTCAAACTCCATTCTATACTTCAGTTGGATATCAGTTTCCAGCATTTCCGAAACCACCAGTTCCAGAAGTGAATGAAGATGCCTTTGTTGGCATGAGTAATTTTGCTGTTGCCCAAAAGACTTATAAGCGAGGCGGTGATTATTATCTAAGTGAGTTTGCTCCAAGGCTTGCAAGAGATCTTGCAACATTCTTAAGAGCTGGCGGTAAGAAGAATCTTAGAGAGATCGGTGACTTCATGTTTAAGTGGAATCAAGATAACGGTCTAAGGGTTTACCGATTCCAGTATGCTGCTGTTATTGCAGACATTGCTGACTGGTACCCAGAGTTCGTGAACCGTGAATCAATGTTCTACTATGGAACGAATGCAGTTGAATGCATTGGTTATCTAGCCGATCCAGTAAATGGAGGTGGTAAGAAGAGTGAAGAGTTCTTGGACTCAGTTATGAATAAGATCTATGAAGATACAGGTTCATTACCATATAATGCAGAGGACGTAGCATGTGACTTCATTCGTTGGGTTGAAAACTATGTTCGTCCAGGCGCCGACTATGCACATTTAGATTATGACAATCTATGGTCTAGCTGTACAATCACAGACCACCCGTTCGGAAGGCAGAAGCACATGTTAGAACTTGGATTGATCGATACATTCCAAGGAATGACCGCACACCCATCAGATGATAAAGTTCTACGAGAAGCTAATGTTACTGTAGAAGACTACAAAAAAATGGTCGCAGACCTTAAGAAATAATATGTCACATAATAAGCACACTACAAGCACATTCAACCAGGACTTGAATCTAATGTTCCCAAATCGGGATGCATGGTTAGAATTAGCAGGAGATTGGAAAGATCCATTTGAAGAGCCGATCATTACACAACATGATGGCTTTAATGTAGTGCGTGAAGACCTCATGGGCTTTGGCTCTAAGTGTCGATTCGGTGATATCCTTGTACAGAATTGCACTAGCGATACGCTGGTCTATGTGCAGCCTCGATATGGATTTGCTGGCATCTCGCTTGCTTACCTAGCTAAGAAGTATAACAAGAAACTTGTACTATTCAGTCCAAGTCAAAAAGAAATCTCTGATCACCAAGCAATCTGTATTGAACGTGGTGCTGAGATGAAGTACTATCGTGTTGCCGCTATGCCTAATCTAAATAAGATTGCAAAAGAGTGGGCTGAAGCTAATGGAGCTTTCTTTATTCCATTAGGACTTCGCCATGAGTTGGTTACCGCAGCGGCTGTAAAGGTTGCTTATGATATTGCAGAGAAACACGGTGAACCATCTGAGGTGTGGTCTGCTATTTCTACAGGAGTTCTTTCACGAGCCCTACAGATTGCATGGCCAAATGCTGATTTTAATGCAGTGGCAGTTGCTCGTAATATTAAAGATGGTGAAGCAGGTCGAGCAAAGATCTGGAGCCATCCAAAAGAATTCAGCCAGAACGTACATCCTGATTATGCACCACCATTCCCTAGTGCAATGAACTATGACGCTAAAGCATGGGAGTTTATGGTTAAGCATGGTAATCCAGGTGCGTGGTTCTGGAATGTAGGTGGAGATCCAAAGCCAGAATATTTAGATAAAACCACGGTCAACTCTGAACGTGGTTGGGGTGAAGTCTTAGAGACTGACAAATAAATTTAATATTTTTTGAAAAAAGTTAGCCTGACATTTTTTTATGTCAGGTTTTTTTCGTATATTAGTAGAGTAAGATTAACAAAATGAAACCTTCTTACATAAATACATATAATTAATATGATTGAAACACTTTCATCCAACGCAATCCAGTCGCGTAAGCTGGAAACCCTAAATGCTCAAGCCCTGCGAAGAACAGTACCAGTGCGCGAGATTACGCTGATCGACGAAAAGACGATCGAGTACAATGGCAACCGTATCGTTATCACGGACGGTGCTTTCAAATCTCTTATGAAGATTATTGGCATGAGCCAGACTTTTGCTAAAAAGTTCGAGAAGCTTTTTAACGCAGAGGCTAAAGCTCAATTCATCAATACGATGAAGAACGCCATGGCTTCTAATCGTGGATCACTTAGTGATATCACAATGGTTCTTAATCCTGTATCTAGGATGATCGTCAACTTCACAAAGAGCCAACACGAGCTTATCTCAAACACTCAGTTTGTTGATCAAGCAGAACAGCTAATCGAGCGTGGTAAGTTTGATGTTGTTAACTGGACTACTGACCCAACGACGGGCATCGTTACTCTTAACGCGGTTAAACCAACTGCAACTTGGGGTATCGCAAATGACAATCAAGAAGTCTTCACTGCAGGTATCACTCTTAAGAACTCTCCGATCTCTGGATTCCAAGTATCTCCATACGTTAATCGCATGTGGTGTACTAACGGTCTTACTACTGCACTCGCAGCCGATAAGTACAACTTGACTTCATTCTCTAAGGATTCTCTTGAGAAGTTCAATGAGTACATCCAAGGTTTGACTAACCGTAACTTTATGCCAACTGACTTTGATACTATCGTCAACAAGGCTAAGAATACTGCAGCATCACTTAAAGAGATGCGCCACGCATACAACTTAGTTACTAAGGCCGGTGCTGGTGAGCGTGCTGAGCAATGGATCCCATTGAATAGCAATGAGCTTGCTTACTCTCGAATGGGTTCTAACACTGCTGAGTTTAATGTACAACAACTTGAGAATGCACGTACTGACCAATCTATTTGGTCACTTGTAAACGGCATCACGCACTTTGCTACTCACGGTGAGAACATTGTAGACGGTACTGAGTCACACAACATGACTAAGTTGATGGTTGATGCTGGTAACATCTTAGGTAAGAAATGGAACCTAGGTGACCAAGTTGCTAGTCCTTTCTCAGGTCTTTCTGAGAATCAAGTCGGAGCAATGCTCAACTAATATAAATCAATGAACTGTCCCATGCCATGTGGATAAGTTTGTTTTCCCCACCCTTCCCGGGGTGGGGTTTTTATTTAAAAAAGTTTGCAAAAAGTTTTTTTATGTCACCGGAATTTTGTATATTAGTAGAGTAATCATTAATAACAACATGGAAACTAAAGACCGCTCACGCACTTTCGAACAAATTAAGAATGCCCTTGATGAAAAGGGTATTAAGAACCGCATTGACCGCAAAGGCCGTTTTATTGCAGCATACGTTGCAGGTGTTAAAGCCGAATATAACTTTGGTTCTGCACCACATGCAATCAAACTGCTTGCTAGTGGTAAGAATGATCAGGATTCTACGATGGAACAACTCAACGATTGGGTAATCGAGAACTATGGTCAAGAGGCTATTGTACAGAAACGCAAACGTGCTTCTAGTAATGTTCTTAACTTTTTGGAGAGCTGTAGTCCTGAAGACTTCTTAGAAGTTGTCGATAATCTCATGGATGCTGAATTCGAGTTAGAATTCCCTATTAGTGATGGTGCTAAGAGTGAGGTTCTTGTTGGATCTACTTTTACTGGAACCATTTTTGAAAACCTTAAAGAGCGCGGTGCTACCATGTCAGGTATGTTTGGTTCACTTGTTTGTAAAGCTGCTAATATGGAGCTTGAGAATACTCTCGCTGAATACTACACTAATGCTGGTGAAATTGACGGTGTTGAGATCGATCCTGAAACCGGAGATGTTCTTTCAATCTATGAATGTCAAGCGGGTATTCACAACGGTGCATTTCTTGACGAAACTCACTTGAACAAATCTTTCGGTAAGTACCTCTACGATTCTAAAGTACTTCCTACCGTTCGCAAGGTTGTAGTTCTTGCAGGTGGTTATTACGAAGACCAACTCAATATGATCTCTGAGCGTGCCAAAGAACTTGGCCGCCGAGATAATCCTATCGAGGTTGTTTTACTTAAGACCGTAAAGGCAAGTGGTAAAATTGCGATTGAACGTGTAAACTTCTAAAATACACTAAATAATAACATAATATGTATTTGGAATAACCGATACATATATTAATCTAATGGAGTTGCAAAAGAAAAAGAAGACATTTAAATCATGGTTTAGGAAGAACCTATTAGCCAATAGTCCGAGTAAGGTTCTATTGGCTTTAGCTATGGCATATGGTCAGTCTTTTCTTGGGGCTGTTGTATCTGTGTTTATTGCACATGATGCAGGTGCTCTTGTGTTAGCTGCAGCTTTTGCTTATTGGACTTTCTTCATCTTCAATGTTCAGCGTGCTGCCCACGGTTCATTGATTGGAAATATAGCATTCGTTATCGGTGCATCTTTGGGCACATTTACAGGAGCTAACACCGTGTATTACTTTATGGGATGATCTATCTAGCACCACCAAAATCAAAAGTAGAAACCAACAACTATCTAAGGTGGTTGGCGAAATCAGGACGAGAAGTTAAAGTATTAACATCGGTTGATCAACTCGATGGTTTTCTTGTTTTAGCTGGCGGTGCTGACGTAGGTAAAAACCCAAAGCGCGATGCCTTTGAAATTGAACTCATCAAGAAAGCACTCGAGATGGACTATCCAATCCTCGGCGTTTGTAGAGGTATGCAGTTGGTTAATCATTATATGGGTGGGCTTGTTGAGGATTTGCTTGTTGAGAGTGATCATTGTTCATCAGCTGATTTTATTATTGAAAAGAAGGTTGGTAATAAACCAAGTGTATTCCATAATGTAATAGACGAGGACGGGCATGAATACCAAGTTAACTCAAGGCACCATCAACACTGTGCCACAGTTTCTAAACCACTTCGACCGGTTGCTTGGTCTGAAGACGGAATCATCGAAGCAGCCAAGGCCAAGAGGATCCTCCTGATCCAATGGCACCCAGAACGTAAAGAGATCTGGGGAACTATCGCATCGGATTGGCCGATGTTTTGGATGACAAGTTTTTTTGAAGAAATGTAAAGTTTTTTGCAAAACATTTTTTTATGTCACCGGAATTGTGTATATTAGCAGTATAACTAAGAGATAAAAACATGGACAAGATCGTTTTACCATATCACCCACACTTTGGAGATGTATTCGGTATTGCCAAAACACTTTATGGCACATATGTAACTCCAGGTTGGTACCTTGTACCAGATGGGACTACCAGAGATCATATCGTGTTTGATCCTAATACTATTATTGAAAAACCGATAGTTCAACAGGACGAGCCTGAGCAACTTAAAAAGACGATGGTTTTTCAAGTAGAAGCATCCAAGCCAGGTAAGTTTTATAACGTTGAATACACTGGTGTATATTGGACTTGTAATTGCCCAGCTAAACAGTTTAACAGAGGAGATTGTAAACATATCAAGAAGATTAAAGAAAATGAAGCGAATCAAGCCGCATGAAATTGATGGATACAATGAGCGTCACTTGGACCAACTCATTCGCCGTCGTATGATTCAAAAAGATCATGGCGATGATAACAAGTATTCACGCAAAAAAAAGCATAAGAGAAATGGCGAAGAAGACTAACACTATATTGTGTGCTAAGTGCCTTAATGAGTTTCCAAATAAGGAACTCACTTGGGTATCAGTACCAATGCATCGAAGTAACCCAGAAGATAAATCAACATATTCAATTCCAATTTGTAAAAAATGCAACAAATGAAAAGTAGAAAAAACAACAACGGCAACGCATTACTATTTATGTTAGACGGTGCAGTATCTGAAGCCCTTAATATTTCAAATGAGCAATACAATGAAATTATTGCTTGGATGCCAGAAGAGGAAGCCGTATTTGTTATTGAGTCGGTTGTCGAATGGTTGATCGTAGATGAGAGCACCTCGGTGATTGAGCGAGAGAAACTCAAGGCTGATTTCCAAGAAGCTATTGAAGTGTTCTACGGATATTTGCAAACTTTTTTAGAAAAAGACGACATTTAATTTTTTTATGTCAATTATTTTTTGTATATTAGTAGTATAATTAAAAGTTAAAAGTTATGAACGTACAAGAGTTGTTTTATGAGGCTTTCAATTGCGAGATGATTGTAATGGATCGAAAGCCATCTAGTAATCTAGAAGTTGGTAATACCGATTTCTCAACATTGCCAGAAGTTATTCAAGAGGCCATGATTGCTTTACCTGAAGTTGAAATTGAAGAACATCTATTTTCGGAGTGGGGTTTCTTTGCCGATATCCTGAATCCAGCCGAATCACAATTCTATATAGTTACACTTGGCAATGATGTCTATTTTGTAGATAATCAGGGTTATGATTATTGCCGTTATGTAACTCGTCTAGTAAATCTTAATCCTCAAATTGCAGAATAATGAATAAATTAGAAACACTCAAGTGTGTTGAGGTTACATCTCAACGACAAGCGGATAACGGTACTATCAGTTATTACGATCCGCAAACAAGAACTTATTACAACTTGTATGAAAATGGTTATGTCCGTCGATCATTCGGTCGTTTCAAAAGACAAGACGGTCGTTGGTCTGATGAGCGTATTTATCAACTGAATCCCGTTCGTCAAACTGAGAATGTGTTCCGCCGCCATGATGGTGGCACATACACCTATTACGGTAAGAGTCGTGTGATGCTTAATACACACGTAGAGCGAATGGATTGCGCAGCTCGAGCTGTTGTTAATTATCGTAACACACGTGAGAAGTATAAGCAACAGGCGATTGAAGATGCTGCAAACTTAAAGAGTCAGCGTATTAATCGTGAATTTCGAATGCTTATGACAGACATTCAAGATTCTGTTAATGATTATTTTGAAGGTAATCTGACTTTTAAGAATGCAATCAATAACATCTCGTCTTGCGTAAGTGATGCTAAAGACACACTTAATGCATAAGAAAAAGCAACTAGCAAAGACAGAAGTCTTTGTCGCAAATGACGGTGCATGGTGTGTTATCCATAAGGATGATCACCATGCATGGGTCGTTCCATATAACATCACCAAAAAACACGCAGGTGGTGGAGTAAAAAAGATCACAAAAGATTTTTATATGTCACAAGAAATTAGTATATTAGCAGTATGAAAAAGGTAGTCTATGTAGATATGGACGGGGTTCTAGTGGATCTCGTTGGTCATTTAAATTCAAAGTATAGTCCAGAATACATCGCGATGATGGGCAATGAAGTCGATACGATTCCAGAATTGTTTGACGATCCTAAGCCGGTTAAAGGGGCAATTGGAGCTATTAAAGTTTTAGCAAAGAAGTATGATGTATATTTCTTAAGCACTGCACCGTGGGATAATCCACGTGCTTGGATGGCTAAGCGACTTTGGATTGAAAAGTACTTAGGTGAGTGGGGTTACAAGCGCCTTATCTTATCACACCATAAAGGTTTGTGTAAAGGTGACTATCTAATCGATGATCGTCGTGCAAACGGAGTTGATTCATTTGAAGGCATCCACATCCACTTCGGAACTGCTGATATGCCAGATTGGGATACCGTACTTACGTTCTTTAATATGATCGAAGAATGAAAACAGTAGTTGTGTTTCGTAAGAAGCTGAATCAAAAACCACAGCTTGCAATCTTTGACAATGTAAAAGTTGATGACATTATCAGTGGTTCAAAGCGCAAGCCTATAATCCCCAATGATTGGATTATCGAAGAGATTGGCATCGGATCAAAGTTCGAGGAAACATACACAAAAAAATGGAAAATAACTAAAAAAAATATCAATCCGGATTTTTCCATGTCAAAATAAAGTTGTATATTAGTAGAGTAATCATTAACAAATCTTAATCATGAGTGTAAATCGAATCAACGTAAACAATTTAGAGCTAGTAGGTATTTCATCAATCCGCCAAATCATCGATACCCGAAATACAAATCGAATCCATACATTTGTAGCCTTGTTAAATGACCGAGAGCCGGTTGAACAAAAGATCCAGGAGTGGGCCAAAGAAGGCGAAGAAAACCTTTATTATGGAACTCGCAGTAAAGATGTTACTTCAATCGTGGATCGTATTACATCAGCACTAGCACACCACGCAGTAAGCTCATTTGATAGTGAGTTACTTGCTGAGATGTGGATCAATGCACAAGTAGAACAAATGAGTGGTCGTGAATTAGCAACTCTTGCAAATATTGCTATTAAAGATTGTGCTAGTGCAGATCATTGGTACTCATTCGAGAAGCAATACTAAGATGATGGATTTCAATAAGCGAGTTGCTCGTGTTTCTACCACATCACATGTGGTACACTTGGAGGATTCTAGTATCCACAAAGTGTCAGCGATCAATACGTTTGAAGATGAGATCTACATAACAACAAGCATGGGTCTCACATTCATGGATGATCATGTACTAACCTTAGAAGAAGCTGCTCGATGTGAGCGGTCAATGTTGAAACTTTATAAAGACGTAGGAATACAATACTAATATGGTAAATATCGGATACTGCTGCATTAACACAACTCTCGCCAAAGATGGTATCACTATCGGTCGAGGAATGATCAAACGTACATTCGAAGCTAAGGGCATCAAATATGCCGGTGAACTTGCTGAGGCAAATATACGTGATATGATCGAGATCATTAAGTGGAATGAGAAGCAGGGCATCAAGATGTACCGTATGTCTAGCGATATGTTCCCGTGGATGAGCGAATACAAGTTCGAGGATCTACCTAATTTTGGGACTATCAATAACCTACTTAAAGGTGCTGGATCACTTGCACACCGATATGGTCAGCGTCTTACGTTTCACCCAGGTCCATTCGACGTTCTTGCTTCTGCAAATCCTAAGGTTGTACAAAAGACTATCGCAGATCTAAATGCACATGGTAAGATTATGGATCTTATGGGACTACCACGCACTCCATACTCTGCTATTAACATCCACGTTAATACGACACAAGGCGGCAAAGATGCTGCAATGCAACGCTTTTGTGATAACTTCTGGTTGCTTGATGCTTCAGTACGTACTCGCCTTGTAGTTGAAAACGACGATAAGGAATCACAATACACCACTGAAGATTTGTATAAGACACTTCACACTAAGATTGGCATTCCTATCACATTCGATTACCACCACCATTGGTGCCACCCAGGTGAGTTGACCCAAGAAGAAGCAGTAAAGCTTGCATCAACCACATGGAAAAAAGTACGACAGCTCGTACACTTCTCTTCATGTAAGACTATTCATGAAGACGCAAGCCAGACTAATAAGCGTGCACATGCCGATTACTTATACGAACAGATCGACACATACGGTCTTGATTTAGATATTGAGGTTGAGGCAAAGGCAAAAGAACTGGCAGTTCTAACTTATTTGAAACAATTTACTTTAGACACATATAAGTAACGTAACCCTTAAAACCCATATTATGGAGAAGATTAAATCTTTTTTATCAGCTGCGGGTAATGCAGCTAAATGGATCCTATCAGGATTCGAAGACCTATTCGTTACACTTCGTAAAGCACCATATCTCTTGCTTCCAATTCTTGGAGTAGCATGGATGATTGTTGGTCTTTTAGATACTGTACTCGGATATGGAACAGACATCAGTACATTTGAAATCCTTATGATGGGTATGATGATCAATGTACTATTAAACACTGAAAAGAAATAAAAGAAAATGAGCAATCTAAAAGTACAAGCCTTAAAGGCTAAATATCAAGCAGAAAAGCTTGAGGCAATGGCAACTCTTGAAGTTTATTTGACTAATGCAGTAGGCATCGGAGAACATCCTCAAATCATCGAAGAGATGGATAAATTCATTGCACGAATTGCTGATGCTGATGGTAAATTAGAGGTGCTAGGCAAGTATATGCCAGCTGAAGATAACCAGTCACAGCAAGGCTGATATACACCAAACTAAGAAAAGAGAGGACATCCCAAAAGGTTGTCCTCTTTTTTTGATATATAAACTAACATAATAAAATACACGAATAATATCGTATGAAAAGAGTTTTAACTATTAACGAATGGTACGAAAATATGCATGAAGCATATGACGGTAACATGTCAGACTTTAGATATGAATATCCAGTTAAATTTGAAGAGGTAACTGGCAATTCTGAAAAAGCCATCAAGAGAATATCAAAGGCCGGTAAAGGCTATGAAGTGAGAACTTCCACATATATGTCAAAGGACGAACTTGCTAAAGTTGGTGATGCTATGGGTCTAGAACTTATTAGCTATGAAAAGAGCAGCAGTATTGTTGTTGCGATCTATGAAAATCTACTTGACGAGAAGATTAACATGGATGACATCAACGATTCTTATGGCTTTTGGGGTACTATTGAATCAGGTGGTATTAAACTTGCTAAGAAGGTTGAAAACCTATTCTTTGAAGCTATTAATGGTCTAATGAGAAACTACAAGCTATCTGAAGAAGAGGCTCTAAAAGTTCTAAACTCTAAAATGGGTCGTAAGGCTGCAGATCAAATTATTGATGGTCAAGCTGACTCGGGCTTGTTAGGTATTGAACAGTATTACGGTAAATCTCTAAAGAAAGAGATGGACAAGGTTCTTGCAATGGACGAAGCAAGAGACATTAACGATCCAGTACTTCTAAAGATGAGAGCGGCAATGGCTAAAAGAGATGCTGCTAAGAATGCTCCAAAGGAACCAGCTAAAAAGGAAATGCCACCTGCTAAAGTTGCTAAGCTAAGAAAGCTACAAGCTGAAAGAGCTCAGATCATGAGAGACATGGAACAGGAAGCTGAAATGGAAGGCGGTCCAACTGCAGACCGTTACGGTAAAATGCTGAATAAGATCGACAAAGAAATCGCTAAGCTGGGAGGTCATGGTGAAAATTTAAGTGAAAAAGAAATTAAGGGCAAAGATGCTGGTAACTATGTAAAGATGGCACCAGCAGGTAGAACTATTGAAATCAATGATGTCATTTACACATGCCTTGGTAAAGGTAAGTGGGAAGGGCCTGATGGCGAAAAACTAAATTGGATTGAAATTTCTACCATGGCATCAGCATTAGGAAACAAGAAAGTTGTTTATGAAGGATGGTTCGGACCTTTTGTATTTAATGACAAAATGTCTGATGACGAATTAAAGTCAATGTATGATGGGGCAATTGATGGCTATGCATACCATACCAATGGAATGCAATATCCAAAATCAGATTACAAGAAGGCTTATCAAGCAATTGAAAAGATTTTAAAGAAGAGAGGAATTAGTGTAGATGAATCAGCAATCACTGAAGCCCGTTCAATCAATAAGATTCAAAAGGAATGGAATACTGTTAGCCAACAAATGAAGGAAATGGTTAAGTCCTGGAAAGAATCAGAAGGCAATGAAAAGAAAATATACCTTCAAAAGCTAAAGGATCTAACTAATAAGAAAAAAGATCTTGAAAAAGAACTTAATATTGCAGTAAAGGGCAAAGACAGAAATACAGAGCTTACAGCTTCTGAATCAGTTGAAGTTAATGAAAAAGCTGAAGAGTGGGTTGTATTCTTAAAGGATGGTGCTCTTAAAATGAATTTTCACAGCCAACATAAAAATCAAAAGGCTGCACAAAAGGAATTAGACTTCTTGCTTAAGAATGCACTTAATACCAATGATAATACAGGCATGATGGTAAGATCTGATTGGGACGGTGCTATCGCAGATGGTTACGCATTCGAATCAAAAGATAATAACTAATGAAACATTTTAATACATTTAACCAATTTAACGAATCAAACAGTTCACTTTCTAATGAGCTGTTTGACCTGTTAGAGGGTAGAGTATCACTTGATGAAATTAATAATATTCTTAATTCAACAATGGATGAGGGTTTCTTCAGTTGGTTAAAAGGTATTTTTACAAATGGAAGTCAAAAGAGAGTTCTTGATAAATGGGCTGGTGAGCTTTTTAAAACGCTTGTTAAGAAAGGTACTCTTCAATTACAAGGAGATCCTATTGAAGAACTTGAAAATGATTTAGAAGATGAAGATGATAACTACGGATATGCTGGCAGTCCTAATGTTGGTAGAAGTGGTTTTGGTTCAAGTTCTTCTAAAAGCTCAAACGACACACATGGTATACAGATTGATCTATTAACTTCACAAGAAGCAGACATTCTTTCGGCTATGGACGAAATCGGTAAAGAGAACGAAGTACTTGGTAGATATGTGTCTAAGGTTAAACTTGAAACTAAAATGAAAGCAACTGAAATGCTAATGAAGGTTGCTGACACTGAAGTTAAAAGAGTTTTGGGTAAGATTGTAAAGAAAGAAAGAAAGCGTATTGCTCAAAACGATAAAGACCTTAAGGTAGCAGTTGATGCTTCTGAGTCACTGGTTATTGAAGAAAAAGCTAAAGGCGATAGAGGTCCTATCGATAATCCAGATATTGAGACTGCACTTAAGACTAAGGCCGAAGAAAGCGGTATTGACATTGCACTACTTCGTATCGTAATGAGAAGGGGTATGGATGCTTGGAATAGCGGACATAGACCGGGCATGGGACAAGAACAATGGGGTTATGCTAGAGTTAATGGTTTCATCAATAAAGAAAAAGGTACTTGGGGTGGAGCTGATAAAGATGTTGCTGCTGAAGTTAAAGGTAAAACTAACGAATCTGTTAATGAGGCTGAAGAGACTTACAATGACTATCCAGCCGCTGCTAAATCAAACGCTAAAAAGGCTATTGAGTGGAAAGACAAGTATGGCCGTGACGAAGTTACTGGCGGTACAGCTGTTGGTTGGGCAAGAGCTAATCAATTGGCTAAAGGTGAATCCCTATCAGCTGATGTAGTTTCTAGAATGGCTCAATTTAATAGACACAGAAAGAATTCAGAAGTTGCTGCCGAATACAAAGATACTCCTTGGAAAGATAGAGGCCATATCGCATGGCTAATCTGGGGTGGTACAGAAGGTGTTGATTGGGCTATCGCTAAAATGGATGAGATCCAAAACGAAGCTTACAATATCAACAAATATTCACCAATGTCTTATGCTAAACAAGTTGCATCTGGATCTATGACTATGCAAGATGCAATGGAAGAAACAGGGATGCCATTTGTAGAATTAATCAAGCTCGTTAAAAAGATTAATAAGAATTTTAAAATCAAATTCGAATCTATGGATATGAAACACTTCAAAACATTTGAATCATTTGTTAATGAAGGCGCATGCGAAAACTCTAAAAACATTGACGACAAAGCGCATTAAGATACTAATAAAAAGTATTTGATATATACATAGTAACAAAATATAATACCATACCCATGGCAAAACTAAAAACATTTGAAGAGTATATCGCTGACATCGATTCTGCAGAAGAAATCGAAAAGGATATCATGACTATGGGTGAGCCAGGTGAGGCAGAAGGTGGTGAAGACTACGTGTCTGACGATCAACCTAAAGCTAAGGCACCAGCAAAGTCGGAAGACGAAGGTGCGGGTGAAGATGCTGAAGAAATGGAAGCTGACACTAAAGAGGTTCACTCTGAAGAAGACAAAAAAACCGAAGAAGGTGACCAAGAAATGCCTGAAGATGAAGGCGAAGAAGGTGCTAAAGAAGTTGAAGAGTCTCTAAACGAAGAAGACGAAGACGATGATGAGGTTCAAGATGAAGCTCCTGAAGAGGACGATCAAGTTGAAGCTGATGATGACGAAGAGTCTGATGATGAAGGCGAGGACGAATCTGACGATGAGGATGATGAGGACGAAGACGAATCTGATGATGAAGACGAAAAGTCTGAAGAGGAACCAAAGCTTGTCACTGACATTCTAAAGGAAGCATTCGAAGCTATCAAGAATGAAGCTAAAATTTGGGAAGAAGATATGCATGACACTCATACTGTCGAGACTTACCTAAATGAAAACGCTGCTCTTGTAGCATCAATGGGTGCTAACGCTCTTACTGAAATGAAAAAGGATATTACATTAGAGCAGTACGAAGCTGCATGTAATGGTCTTAAAGAATCATACTCAAAAAAGATTGAAGAGATGATCGAAGCTTTCGAAGCTGAAGGTGAGATGATCGAAGTTGAAGACTAATTACAATCTCTTTTGAAACAACTATAGAAGGTCTGTGTATAATACACGGACCTTTTATATTTTATTAGATGCCTAGTACATCGATTGATCAAGTTTACATGAAGATTGCCTACAACGTTTCTGAGCTAAGTTATGCTGAGAGACGTAAAGTTGGCTGTGTTATTGTTAAGGATCACCAAATCGTTTCATTTGGTTATAATGGAACACCTAAAGGATTTGACAACGAATGCGAACAATCACATACTGAAATTATTGAAGTCGATGGTGGTTATGCTAAAAATCCAGAAGCTATTAGAATATTAGAAGATGATGGATATCATTGCAATCCAAACGGTGTTTGTGGTAAAATTAACTTAGAGACTAAGCGTGAAGTTTTACATGCTGAATCTAATGCTATTACAAAAATAGCTAAGTCAACTATGAGTTCTGAAGGTGCTGATTTATACACTACTACAACACCATGTTTTGAATGTTCTAAGCTGATTATTCAATCTGGTATCAAACGTGTTTTTTATACAGAAGATTATAGGGATATGAGTGGGCAAGAGTTGCTCGCCGCTGCAAATATTGAAATTATTAAGATTTAATCAATGGGATTTAATAAGGTATACTTACCTGAATATGATGTTTTAATTAAAGAATTAAAAACATTAGACTCAAATACATTTGTATTGAGATACAAGAAGGCAGACGCTTTAATTGGACCATCAGATTCAATAGCTTTAATAACGGAATATCTAGAGGAATACTATGAAGGTTCTAGAAATTTTAACGAAGATTTTCTCGAGAAATTCCAGAGAAAACACAGCGCCTAATTTAAAAGATATGGAAATGGCTGAACAAACAAAAAATCAAAAACGTTACCAATGGATCAAGGGTGATCGATTCGGTGACGTCGTAGATGTAGCAGAAACGCAGACAGATAATAAGTGGTTACACTTTTCTGACGGCACGCGTATTAACAAAGGTTTAATTTCAGAATTCTTGATGGAAGTTAAGAATGAAAGAGAGATTCTTAAAGTACCTACAGATACAGTAGTAGAAGAAGTTACAAATACAACTCCAATTCAACCCGAGGCTCCGGTAACCAATCCAGTGCCAACTCCTGAAGCTACCGTAATGGGTAAGATGATTCAGAAGATGAGTAAGAAGAATGTTGTTAATGTACCTCTAGACATAAATATTAATATTCCAACTCCAGCTATTTATGCAATGCTTAATGAAGGCATGGAAGCTGAAGATTTGAATGAAGAAATCATGAGTGTTGCTCTTGCACAAATTGAGATAAATAAATTACAAGAGTATATTAAAGAACAAATCACTAATTTTTTAATTGAATATTATGGCTAATAGACGCGAAAGACGTTGGCAGCTTAGAGCTACTCAAATGCTCAAAGTAAAGAACATGTTTGGTCCCTTCACTGAGTTGGGCAAACTATGGTATAACAAAACAAGAACTGAGGGTGCTGAGCTTCACAGAAAAAACACTAAAGCTGTGCAAGATGCATTCTATGAAGTTCTATCTGATAGAGAGACCAAGCTTATTGAACTATATGCACAAAGAGGTTACTCTAAGGATAAGATTAAATTGCTTGTTGAGGCTTGGCAGTTAACTACTGTTAAGAACAAGGACACGTATCGCGAAGACAAAAAAGAAGCTAGAAGACTTCGTCGCGAGGCTGAAAATATGCAATAAGAATTATGCAAAAGATATTGCTAGAGATTGCCGATAACGGTATTATTAAGACCGTTACTGATGACAACATCAATGCTGCTGGTGAGGTCTTCGAATCAAAGGTCGTTTATGATCTTGAAAACGGAGACACAACTAGTACTAAGCTAAATATGTTGTATGAATTGTCAGAGGATATGGGCATGGAACTTGGCAATTCAAAGCAGAGGGATCAGATTAAAATCATTTCTGACTGGGGTGATAGCTTTATTCCACAAAAGGAAGACAAGGAAGAACTTCAAATCAGAATTAAAGAACTCGAGCAGCTCACATCTGATCTTAAAAAAATGCTCGAAGATATGTGATGATCTTAAAAGTAGAATGTATATGGTGTAATACCAAGACTGAATTCAATAGATATGTTCGCCAAAATGGCGAAGGATCTTATGTAATCAATTACTTGGATATCATCGATAAACTAACGAAGGCTGACCCGTATGGTGAAAATCCAAATGATACGGTTGTCGGCCTTCACCTACATTCTGCAATGGGGAATGTCATGAATAAGATATCTAATATAGAGGATTCTGAGGAGCTATCTCCGAAAGAGTATAAACTTATATACCTTTTAAAGAATCTAACAGCAGACACCGCCCAAGGTGTTCAGGAGACACTTTCAAATATAACACCAGATGAATGTCGTATGCCGATGAAGCTGGTGATCATTAACAGAACGGACTATCCAAAGAAGGGTGTATTAAGTCGTTTTGATACTGTCAAATTCATAGACAAATGATACAGCATAAGTTATTCCCTAAGGGTGAATACTGCCACGCACTGATATCTAGCCCTTCTAATCCAAACGTTTTAATTCCTGTAAGAGGTCTCATCTATGATGTTAAGATGGATGAGTATAACCCACAGTATCAAATCAAGATCGTCAAGTTCTATGATGATATTAATTTCTTAAAGAGGTACTTATTTGGCCATAAGTTTCCTGGAAACTTTAAGAACAAAGACGCTTATTTTAAATTTAAGCGCAAAGACTATAACACATGTGAAGATTTCGAGACTCGTATTCGTGAGGGTAAGAGCTGGGAGAAGTATCTTGTAGTTGTTGACTCTGTAATGTGCACAAGAACTGAAGCTGAAATTCGTGAGCTATTTAATAAGGTACAAACATTTATTATTGAGAAACATATTAAAGAAGTTTTCGAACATACAAATAGAACATATTATAGATCTGGCCAATACTACTTTCAAACAAGAGATGAGTTTTCAATGGCTTTAAAAAGGTTCTTAAAAGATAGAGAACCTAATAAAAAGAATTGGATTGATTCTATTATTAACCGCGCATCGTTTGATGAACTCGATAGTTTAGACTGATATATAATAGAAAAGTATATCTGTATAGATGGGTGATAATAGCAAAAGCTGGTTCGATCGAGCCGGCGGAAGTATTTTTGATTTTGCTAATTCAACTAGCAATGCTGCTAGAAATGCTGGCGATTTTGTTGATCAAAAAACCCAGAAAGATCAAGCTAGATTGGGCGAATATGGTGCAGCAGGTCAAGAGGCCGCTGATAAAGTTCAAAACACATTCGGCGGATTTTGGGATAGGATTACTGGTAAAAAGGTTGAATCAGCTTCTGGAAAAGAAGGGGGACTTTTTAATAATTTAGGCGCTATTAATACTGATGGCGGTGCTGCTCCAGAAAATACTAATAGAACTAATACAGATGGTGCTGAAATAGAACCTAAAGTTGCAGAGTTTGATCCGTTATATACTGGCAGGGCGAAAAGTATTACTATTCCTGCCAATAAAGATAGAGGTTTAGATACTGATATCCCGGGCGAAAATGCTTATTTTTCTTTATTCAATGATTGGTCTTTGATGAAGTATAGAGGAAGGCCGGGTGAAGCTGATGCGTCACTAGATGTATTTAATCAACCTTCTTTAAGTAATGATCCTAATCCAGGTCTTAGAAATCCAACAGTACAGACTATTATTGATAGAGCTAATGAGTTAGGATCTGCTTCTTTTGTTTATAACTATTTTGATTTTGCTTTAGCTAAATATCAAGGTAAGATACCTAATAATTATTTGGTAACTCTTAGAAGATTTCCAATGCCAGTAGAAGATAATATTATCAGTGCTAAGACTAAGGAAGCTAATAAAATAATTGATAAAGGTTTACCAGCAATTGCACAAGCTATAACATGGTTTGGAGAATCAACTGGTAATGAATTAAAGAATATGCTTAAGTTTACTGTTAAGCAAAACTGGGAATCAATTAAATCTGAAGTGCAAACTATAGATAGTGGCGGTTCAGGCGGTGGTTCAGTACAAGATAAGATAGGGAAAAGTGACCTTTTATCTGCAATTTGGGGAGGTGCTAATAATCAAGATTTTGCAGCCACTAATGCAGCTAAAAACGGACACGATCCACTAACTGACACGTATCCTAACCACGTGTTTGGTCCGATTAACGTTATCAAAGAGGTTGCCGTTAGACAACAGGGCCTTGAGTTTTCAAGTGATATTTCTCTTATTTTTGAATACGATTTAAGACAAATCAAGGGTGTTAATCCTAAGATTGCATTTTTAGATTTAATGGCAAATCTTTTAGCACTTACTTATAATAATGGTAAATTCTGGGGTGGCTCTGTTAGATATACCGGGGCCGGTAAAATGAACAGGCCACTTGGTGATTCATCTAAACTTATGAGCGGTGACTTTGCAGGATTCTTCGGTAGTATCATGGATTCGGGTCTTAAAGGTATTACAAATATTTTTAATGATGTCTCTGAAAATGGATTGCTCGGCAGTAATGTTGCTAAGAACTTCTTGGGCGGTAAACTAGCCGGCATGTTTGGAACTCCACAGGGTAGCCAAGCCGTTAAGGCATTCCTATCAGGTGAAGCCACTGGTGATATGCATATTGTAATAGGTAATCCACTAAATCCTATTGCTGTTATTGGTAACATGTATTGTGAATCTGCTGATTTTGAATTTGATGGTGAAATGTCATATGACGGTTTTCCAACTCAATTAAAATTAACTGTAAATTTAAAGCACGCAAGACCTAGAGATAAGGCTGATATTGAATCAATGTTCAACGGCGGTAAGGGTCGCTTGTACATGCAACCTGAAGGTGGTGTTGACACCGATAGAGTTGCAATTGCTACAGCATATGGTAATAAAGATTCGCGACCTGACTTTACAGCAGTTAAAAAGATGACTAACGGATAATGGATTTACGTACATTTGATAATAAGAATATCGTAGATGGTAAAGTCATTATGACCGAGCCTACGCTGGTATTTACTGAACAAACTAGTACTATTGCAAAACACCTAGTTAGCTTTGAAGAAGCTGGTAGACCAGATCTTATTGCATTATACTATTACAGTATAGACAATGCCACTGACCTGATTCTAAAGTGGAATGGTATTTCAAATCCCTTTTCTATGTCTGAGGGTGATATTATTGAGATACCTTCTATGACATCAGTGTTTGAGAAGTTTGTAAAGCCTTCAAGGTCAAATGGACCTACTAAGAAAGATCAATTCATCTCAGAAAGAAGAATGACACAAAAGGATATTAAGAGACTTGACTTCATTCAAGCTAAAGCATCTCTTTATAAAAATGGTTCTAAGTCACCGCTTCCACCAAACGTTCTTAAGGACGGCGAAACTAACACTAGAGTTGTTGGCCAAATTAGAGAGGCTAATGGTCCACTTAATACCGAGGAACCAAAAAAGTAATTAACTTATGGGTTTAAATGCTCACATATTAACTATAACTGAGCCAACAATCGTAGTAGATAAGATTGAAGCTCCTGATATGGGCCAAAGAGAAGCTGGCGGAAGCAACTTCGATTCTGGTGCAGATCAAGTTCCTTATATTAAAATTAATGGATATGTTTTTCAAACAGATGAGATTGATAGATTCAATCTTAAATTAACTGGAAAGTATCCTGAAATATCTGCGACACTCGTTGATTCTAGAGATATCTTTACAGTTGCACAGTTCCCTAGAGACGGCGATGTACTAAGTCTTAGATTAAAAGTCAGAGGCGATAAGTACAAAGATATTAGAATGGATTTTCACATCATTGAGTTTAGGGGTATACCAACTTCTAATGTGGACAAGGCAGCTGGCGGTGCCCGTTTTAATGTTAGAGCATTTGCAAAGCTTCCTGGTTTTTACACAGATGAATGTAAGAGTTATGGTAAAGCTTCTTCATATGATCACTTAATTAAAATTGCAGAAGATCTTAAACTTGGTTTTGCTACAAATGTTGATGCAACCGACGATCAAATGACAAGACTTTGTGCGTATCAATCTAAGTTTGAATTACTAGAAGATACAGTACTGCATTCATATATCTCTGATGATACATTTCAAACATATTCCATTGATCCATATTACTATGTTAATTTTGTAGATGTGCAAAAGCTTTTTAACGCAGAAGAGGATATTGAAATGGCAGAGCTTAGAACTCGAGGTATCTTTAACGAAAGGCCAGGAGATTCTAAAGCCGGTGATGAAGGAACTGAGATGAAGTTACTTCTTACAAATAATCTAAATGCAGGTGGTACTGCTAACTTTATCGAGTCTTATAATCTAATTAATAATTCCACTGCGGTTGCACTTGAGAATGGTTATAAGAGAAACATGCAGTATTATGATATGAATTCTGAGATGACTAAGAATGATGAAAACCTATCTGAGTTCTTCGTAGAGTCATTGGTGAGTTCCACTATAAAAGATAATGAAGAGCCTCTTAAAGGACGTAGAAACTCGTCTACGGATGAATATGCAACACATGCCAAACATAAGTATTTGGGTATTCAAGATTCAAACCCATTAGACGGTAACGTACACTTAAACTGGGGATACAGCGCAATTAATAACATCCAAAATCTTGTTGAGTTAGATAAGATGAAGTTAGTCGTCACATTGACTACTATTAATCCAGCGGTTTATAGATACATGAAAATACCTGTAACTATCTTCAATTATTCTCAAACAAGTAATGCTCTTACTAAGGGTGTTAATAAAAAAGCAACTGAAGATGGTTTTGAAACCAAAGAAGATGCTTTAAGCAAAGACAGTTCTACTAAAACCGTAGAAGAATCTACGGTCGTTAGTCAACCTAAAATTGATGAATTTCTTACTGGATATTATGTAGTCATGGGTGTTGAATATACATATGATATTACAGGAAGTAAAAAGCAAATTCTACACTTATCTAGAAAGGAATGGCCTGCAAGAATCAACAACATTTAAAGTTGAATATATAAATCTATGGCTGGACCTAATAATCAATATAAGTTTTCTAAAGAGATGTTGAATACCCATTCTAAGAATGCGTATCAGGATCCTACATACTTATCATTCATGATTATGTTTGATACAACTTCTCCGTTATTGAATCCAGAAGTGGCTGTTAAAACACTAAGAGAATTCTATAAAGAAACTACTAAGGCAGATAAACTCCAACAGTTTATCGACACTTTAATTCTTCTAAACAAAGAAATGCCATGGTACTGGAAATCTATTACTGGAGTTGAAAGAGCAGTTGGTGTACATGCTAATAGAAAAGATGGTTACTTAGGCGGTGATGAAGCTAAATTAGAAATAGCTTGTAACGAAACTATTAACCTTGCTATTTCTGGTTTAATGGATCTTTACAGAGAAGCCATGTTTGATAATGAAGCATGGACACAAATTCTTCCAGAGAACTATAGAAAGTTTAGAATGTGGGTTATTGTATCTGAAGTTAGAAAGTTCAGTAACTCAAACCCTGACAGTTTGAATATTATTGATTGGGATGATCCTGAAAATTCTGCAACAGAAAACACACCGATGTTTAAGTTTGAATTTAATTATTGTGAGTTTAGACCTGAGTCAGCGGGTGAAGCATTTGCAACACTTTCTCCTTCAGCACCTACAATGGCTGATGATATAAAACTTACTATCAATTACGAAACTGTTAAACGTATTGATAACGAAACAAACTACTTGCAGGGAATTGTAAAGGATGCAACTAATTCTGTAAATGGAACAGATCCTAATGTACAACCATTAGGCGATAGAGTTTCAAAAGATTTATCTAATATTGCACAAGAGAATTTAGCTAGATTAAATAGATCAATTGCTAAGGCTAATCCAGCCAATCTACTAAATAATCCTGGTAATGTTTATGGCTCAGCAGCCGAAAGACTTTATCAATCAGGACTTAGAGGTGTTGATAACTTTGCAACAGGTGTTTCAAGAACACCACAGAATATTTATAAGGACGCTATAGTAAATGTAGAGTCAGGTGCAAATGCATTTAAACAGGCAATTGCTACTAATGTTTTTGGTGCTGCAGGCAAGCCAGTTAATGAAGCCTTGAAGCGTGGCGCAATCGCTTCTATTTTTCCGTTGATAAATAACCAGAGGACTTCTCCTAGAGGGAACCTCGGAAATGTCAATGAATAATGGATCAAAAAGAACTATTTAAGGACAACCTAAGAGATACACATTGGATCGGCGAAGTAGTCGATAATGTGGATCCTAACAAATTAGGTAGATGCCGAATCAAAGTATTCGGTAAATTTGACCTACTTGAAACTCAGGATATTCCATGGGCTATTCCATCTAACACAATGATTCATGGTTCATTTGCAGTCCCTAATATTGGCGATATCGTAGGAGTTAGATTTGACAACGGTAACGTATATCAGCCAACATACTCATTCCAACTCCGTACAAACGATTCTCTTAAGACAGAAGTTCTTGATATTGAACAGAGCGCTGAGAAAGTTATTTCAATAATGTATGATGCTGAAAAGAATGTAAGAGCATTCTATTCTCCTACTGATGGCTTTATTATGACTACTGGTGCGTCTAAGTCTGCAAGTCCAATGATCAGACTAACTAATGATGGAAAGGTCTTCATCAACGCTAAAGACATCTTTATCGCGGATGGATTCGCAGACTCATCTGAGCCTGCAGTTAAAGGTGCTACTCTAGCATCAGTACTTAGAAACATGTTGAACTTTATTACAACACATATTCATCCAACGCCATTAGGCCCTTCAGGCCCTGCATTACCTCCAGCTTCAATTGACGCTACAGTTCTTAGCAGTCAGCTTGCAGCCAATGTTGGTGATGGTAAAATTCAACAAAAAAGCTAACGAGTCATGCCAGATCAAATAGTAGGTGGTAATAACGGTGTTCCGATGTCTAATGGCAATGGTGGAACTCAAGAAACTGGGGGTGCACAAACACAAGGCGGTGGCTCAAATACTGGTACTAATACATCTGGTGCTGGAGGTTCAGGAACTTCTGGTAATATTGTTCTTACCCCAACGCCGGTTGATTGGGCCGTTAAAATTGATGAAACAAATAAGGCATTAGATTTAATTTTAACTCAACCTGGATTTGTTATAACACTTGATGCATTTATTGGTCTTTTTATAGCTGCAAAATACGGTAAAATATTCGATAACTTAAATGTCTCTGAAGACGTTAAGAAAGAAGAACTTGATAAGCTTAAGAACTACTATAAGAATGAAGGTAAAGCTGGCATTGAAAAAGAATATAATAAGTTAAAGTCTGCATATAACGATTCTATTAAAACGTTTAAAGAAGTTGCACCTCAAGTTGTATCTACTATTGCAGATGCTTTCATGCCACCTTCGTTAACAGCAATTCCAAACGTAGGATCTAAGATGCTACAGTTAGGTATAAGAATTAAAGCAATACTTTCTGCTATTCACTTAGCGCTTTCAGTATCTAAAAAGTATTTAGAATTAGCTCAAGAATTTGGTCTACAAGAATTAGATACAACAAAAGCTCTTGTTAACGCGTTAGAACCTATGGTACAACTACTTCAAAAAGTAGAAGCACAAATTCAAAAACTAGGTGCGGTATTTAGTAAAGAAGAGGCTGATGAAGCTAATAAAGTTATGAAGAACAAGTTGTCAAAACTTGTTATTAAAAACACACAGAAGATGATTGATCTTGCTGATGAAGTTGTTGATAATGTAGCAGATGGTGAAAGCACTGGTGATAATAGAAAATTGATTAAAAGATTTGCTAAAATCTACATAAAGAATTCTCAAAGTATTGCATCAGGTGTTTCTGCATTTGAAATGACATATGATGATAAAGTTGGAACACTTGAAAAGGATGTAATAGAATCACTGCTAGCCGTTAATGATATAGCTGGTACAATTACAGCTTTTACTTCAAACGCAGGTGATTTCGCAGCGGAATATGGTGCACGATCATTACAAAGAAAATTAAAACTTGAGCAATCAGTAATAGACTATATTACAAAAACAATGGCTGATTTTAATAATGAAGATAACGTTATTAAAATGAAGGATTTTGTTAAGCAAGAAGGTTTTAAATTAAATAAATAAAACCGCTCAAAAGAAAGGCGATTATATAATTAGTATTCATTCACTCTAAATTAAACATAATGAACTCAAAAAAAGAGACTGAAGCAAATAGCAACGGTCAACCAAAAAGACAGAGATTATCTAAGAAAGAAAGAATCCCTGTTAAGTCTCAAGAAGAAACAACACTTGAGGTGGATATCTTAGATCTTTCAGAACAAGAGTCCGACGAACAAACTTTCCTACTGCCAAACGGCGAATTCGATTGGGATGGTTACGAAGCACACCACAACACTAAGTTAAGACGTAATGACCGTGTTAAGACCGGCAGTCATAAGGATATCGTGTATTGTCACGAGCCATATGCACAGGACTTTTACAACATGATGTCAGCTGTTCAATTCGAAGAGACTATCTCTGAGTTGGGCGTAGGTCGTATCGAGACTGGTAAGATTCACTCTCTTAGCGAGAAGTGGGCAACAGTAGACATCGGCTACCGTGAGATGCTTTATATCGATCTAGCAAAAGAAGATCGTGATGTTATTGAAGACATCAAGCCAGGCGACGAAGTTTCAATCAAAATCCTTAGCGACAAGACGCAGTCTAGAGAATATGCTACTGCATCTATTTCTGAAGGTACAAAACAAAGAGTATTTGCTGAACTAAGAACAGCAGCTGACGAAGGTGGTACAGCATATATGGGTACTGTTAAGGAGATGATTCCGGGCGGTGGTTATATTGTATCAGTACAGGGCATCAATTGCTTTATGCCAGGTTCACTTGCAGGTATCAACAAACTACATGACTTTGAATCAATCATTGGTACAAAGATGTATGTTGTTCCAGATTCATTCTCAGCAAGCAAAGGTACAATTGTAGTATCACATAGAAAGTATCTACAAGCGATGATTCCACATCAAATTGAGGAGATCAAGCAAAACCTAGATCACGAATTTACAGGCTCGGTTACTGGCTCTGCTAAATATGGTGTATTCGTTGAATTCAATACTTGTTTGACTGGTATGATTCACGTTAACGATCTTGATCAAGATCTTTCGGATAGACATAAGTCACAGAGCATTGAACCTGGTGAAGTTGTTAAATTCAAAATCAAAGAGATCGTATCTAACGAGAAGATTATCTTGACCCAGAAAGAGATTGTAGAAGTTAAGGCTGATAACTCTTGGGAAGAATTCACACAAGATTTGAAGATTCCTATGGTTATCGAGAATGCAACTGTTAGATCTATTAAAGACTACGGTTTGTTTATCTCAGTACACGGTTCAGTGGTTGGTATGGCCCATATTTCTGAATTCCCAGAAGGTGTGGTCTTAAGAGATGCATTCAATAAAGGTGAGCAGATTAAAGTCGAGATCACTAAGGTTGATATGGATACTAAGAAGGTCTTCTTGAAAGTCATTATGTAATATCTTAATAGGCTTTGTGAGGCGGATATATAATCTTAAATAGTAAGATTTTACAATATCCATGTTAAACGAAGCTAACAAAGACATTCTATTAAAGGCTTTTTGCGGAATTGAGTTTGAATTCTATTCAAATCATTCGGTAGAGAAAACAGCTGAGATGCTAGGCGCGGCACTAAACCGAAAGGTTAGAGTCGAAGAAAAGGCACACTCTGATTTCTCACCATCCGATAAAGAGTTTAAAATAGAACCCGATATGTCAGGTGGTGCCGGTCTCATGGAAATGGTGACCGGCGCTCTGCCATATACAGATGCAAGACTTGTTATCATTAAAACTCTTGCATGGATTCAACAAAACGGTTACACAACAGATAGAGCCGGGATCCACTTAAACGTATCATTCGATAAGAAGATCGTTGGTTCAAATTTCATCACACATATGAATACTCTTAAGTTCATTCTGGACTTTAAAGAGGATCAAGTTTACAAGTTCTTTCCAGAAAGAAGAGATCTTGTTTACGCTAAGTCAATCAAGTATATTCTACCTAAAAACGAATTGTTTAACTTTGATGAGAATCATATCTCCAAACAACAATTCAAATACCCAGATACTAAGTATTATGGTGTAAACTTCTTGAAGCAAAATGATGGCTATCTTGAGTTTAGATATTTAGGTGGTAAAGACTATGAGAAAAAGACTACTACAATCTTACATCTTTTAGATCTATTCCTTATTCAATTATGGAATACATGTACTAACCCAGATCTAAATGAATTAAATAGACTTGAACTACGTAGAATCATGAACAAAATGAAACCTACGTATGATCTATATAAAGACCACAGAAACTTTAAGAACTTCAGTAAAATTAAGTTTACTCTTGATTTAAGTGAAGATGGAGGTAATCGTGGAGAAACGATAGATATGTATTGGGATCAAATTAAGCGACAAGTTGTAAAACTTATTACTGAAGGTGGTCTTACTGAAGGTCACATTAACTACGATACTGACAGATCTAAAGTTCAGGTCAAGGATGGCAAACTCATAGCAGCACATAATTTGGATGGTTATGAATTCGTTGATTGCGAGATCAGAGGTGAAATCAGACGTAGTGATTTCTATCGTTGTAAAATTGAAGGAGCTGACCTACAAAACTGTAACCTATTCCAGTCAACAACTGTTAAAGGTTCAAAGGTACAATCATCGTACACCCATTCGAGTTGTTCTTTAGAGGACTGCTATGTGTTTGGTACTGATAGTATCTTTAAAGGTAAAATGAAAGACGGTATCTTCAGAGAGGGCGGATACAGTGAAAAACATGCACAATTTGACGGAACGGAAATTGTGAACTCTAAAAAAATAGACTAAAGAAAATGGGCGATATTTTCGAAGGTAACTTAGGTGATTTAACAACACCACCATCGTATGATCCAAATTGTTTGAATGATTTCATTGATGAAATCGCAAACGAAGTAACAGGTTCTTGTATGATTCCTATGAATCTACCAAGAGCTGAGGTTTACAATATTATTAAAAGAGCTAAGAAATGGTTCTACAAGAATTACGAGTACTCAATGACTGAGAACTTTCTAGTTGTTCCTGTAGAGGCATTCGATACTGATCACTTTAAGAAAAGAAGATCATTAACACTACCGGGTGAAAATCCAGCTACTGGTGGTAATGAAGTATATTCAGTATATGCAGTTGCAATGGTAGGTTCTAGATACGGTGCTGGTTCATCTATTACGTTTACTACAGGTGACTTTGATATTCAAAGAGCACTATTCGGTTCACTTTATTCAGGTGGATCTTCAGTTGTTGAAGGTGCTGAAAATCTACAGTACTATGTTATTAACGAATCGTTCTTTGACATGGCCCGCCAGATTCTTGAAAACCCACTATCGTTCCACTATTCTCAACAAACACACGAACTTAAGTTTACTGGTCAAACGCCTAATAAGACAGTTATTCTTGAGATTTACGAAACTATTCCTGACTGTGCACTTTTTGGTGACGAGATCTTCTTTAGATACGTTGCAGCTAAAGTTAAAGTATCACTTGGTCAGAAACTTGCTATCTTTGGATATAACCTGCCAGGTAACATTACTATCAATGCTGATGTTATTCAATCAATGGGTCAAGAAGAACTCGATAAGGTTATTGAAGAGATTAAAACAGACGAAGGTACAGACTGGATGTTCCATTCATAACCTGATATATAAACTTAGCAATGGAATTCTACATTAGAGCCGCAGGCGACCCAAATTTTGATCCATACAAGATCCACTCTGAGAGCGAGATTGCAATGGTTCTTACTCAACTTGAAACTATCCTTTTTACAAGGAAGGGTGAAGTTATGGGTGACCCTAATTTTGGTGCTGATTTAGAAGACCTTATTTATATGCTAAACTATAACGAAGGACAAGTTAGATCTTCTATTGAAGAACAAATTGATTTGTATTCTCCGTTAGCTAAAAAACATGGCGCATCTGTTTCAGTTTCTTTTTATAGAGGTACTGTTAGAGATATCGCACAAATTGACATTACAATTGATAGTAAATATCAAGTTGGTGTCTACATAAATTAATAACCTGATCAATGGCTGATTTCAATTTCTTAACAACTGCACGTATCAAGGCTGGTCAAATCCAAGATGATGCTAAATCATACTTGAGCAGGGTTTATGGCCGTGCGGGTACTTTATTTACTACAGCATCACCATTTTCGCAAATGGTTAAAGTAGCTTCAGAGCTTACTGAGATGATCATGTACTATATTGAAGATGCAACTGTTGAGCAGAATATTATGACTGCACAGCAGCCTGAATCAGTTTATGGTCTAGCTAGACTTGCAGGTCATAATCCAACTAGAGGTTTTTCTGCAATTGGTGAGATTGAAGTGTCGTGGAAACCGGGTCAGCAAAATGAAATTGCAGGTGACACATTATTTATTATTCAAAATTCACAAATAAGATCTGATAACAATGGTTTACCATACTTGCTAAGATCTTCTACTGATATTATTCCGCTATTAAAAGCTGAAAGAAACTTTGTTAAGATTCCTATCATTCAAGGTATTATTCAAAAGCAATCGGTTACTGGAACTGGTGAACCATTCCAAACATTTAATATTAAGACTGGCGGTGCAACAGCACATGATAAAGTTTATGTTTCTGTAAACGGTGAACAGTGGAGGGTATATGAAACTCTTTATGATATGACAGCGTCTACTAAAGGTGTTGTTGTTAAAACGGGTGTTACAGGTGGCTTAGATATTTTCTTTGGCAATGGCAACTTTGGTATTATTCCAAACATGGGTGCTTTTGTCGAGATTCAATATATTAAAACTGAAGGTTCAGCTGGTAACCTAGGTGATTCAAATGATATCACATTTAAGTTTGTTGATGTAGCATATGACAGCCTTGGTAACGAGTACAACCTTAACGAGCTACTTGAAGTTAGAGTAACTTCAGCTCCTAAAATGGGTGCTGATCCAGAGTCACTGGAGTTTACTAGACTAATTGCACCGCTAACCTCTAAATCATTCGTTTTAGCCACGCCAGAGAACTATGAGCACTTCCTAGCAAGATATAACATGTTCTCGTATATCGATGCTTACAACCTAACAGATGATCAATACCTGGACGATGATAACATCATGTATCTTTTCTTGTTACCAGATGTTAAGTCAAAGCTTAAGACGGGTCAAGACTACTTCTCAATGCCAATGGAAGAGTTCTTCTTTACTCAATCGGAGTTAGAAGGTATTAGAGAAGCTATTGAACTTTCAGGCCAGCAGATGGTTACAACTGAAATTTCATTTGTTAGACCTACACCTAAGATGTATGCTATGAATGTTTGGATCAGACACTTTGAGGGATTCGATGAAGTTCAACTAATGGCTACAGTTAGAGAAAAGATCTCTAAATACATTATGTCAATTACAAGACGTGACAGACTTCCTAAGTCAGACATCGTTGCACTTCTAGAAGGTGTGGATGGTATCGATTCTGTTAACGTTCAATTCCTTTCTAAAGCTGAAGAAGATGCTATGAGAACAGGATCTTACACAGTTACTCAAACAACAATCGCACCACAAACTCCAGTATTAGAGGATGTTGGTAATGGTAAAAATAGAATTCTATTCTTTAAAAAGACTGTAACATCTAATACTATTTCATTTGATACATCTACTGGTATTCCAGCTGATGTTAGAAAAGAAGTTACAGGTCTTGATGAATTCGGCGACATTATTCTTACTAAAGAAGAGGTTGCAATGTTTAGAGGTGGATGGATGGATAGACAGGGTGCTACAGTTAATGATTCTGCAAGAATCGGTGAATTAGCTGCACTTTCTTTAAACTTTAGTAAGCCTATTCCAAGATCAGTTTACACACAAATCCAATCAGCAAATAGAAAAGCATTGTAATGGCAGAGGATCTATACACAGGTTTATTTAAGTACAAGTTAGGTAAAAGATATGATGTTGCAAAACATGCAAATGATTCTAAACTTAACGAGGGTAGAGATTATACAAATGACTTGATGACTAAAGGTTTATCGAGCCATATTACACGTACTACAACGATGCAGGATTTTGTTAGATTTATGCAAGATCTTTTCGTGAATAGCGTAAAGACTGTAACACAATTAAAACTATATAAGGCTTTTGCAATACCAAAAGACTATCTAAAGGTTAAGTAATGAGATACGCCGGGCTTAGATTTTTTAAAGGAATAGATAGCGAGATCGCACTTAAGTACGATAGCGTAAATGATCTATTTGAGGGTAGTGTTAATCTAGACGAGGTTTCAACTGGTCTATATGAGACTGCAACTATCTTTGTACTTGAAGAAGTTGTGAGCCAGTATGGTGCACCTTTGTTGATTACTCCAATCGGTTCTAATGTTGGATCACAGTTCAACTTTAAGTTTGTTGATACTGAATATACTAGTAAAGATATTAATCTAATGACTGCGTCAATCACTGATGGTGATGTTGCAGTAAAATTAGAGTCTTCAATTAATCTAGACCCACAGAACAACTCAGTTGCTGTTTCTACTACTGATGGTATTCACACAATCGGTTCAACGTATACTACAGAGGCCCTACAAATTACAGCAGCCCTAAACTCAAATATTGAAGGTCCACATTTTAGATACCTTCAAGTTACTGATAATATCGATGATAAGGTTATCGCTATTATTGAGATCTACGGTGAGACAGTTGCAGAAGATGAAAGACTTGCAGTACTGTTAAGTAACCTAGGTGCTAATATTACAGTATCTGATCAATTCCTTTTTAAGGATCATGATATCAATGAAGTCGGTACTGACTGGATGTTGATTAACAGAAAGCGTAAAGAGATGCTTCTTGAGCTTTCAAATATTAAGCCATTCGTCGGAACTTATAAAGCTCTTATTAATGCTATCAAGTTTTTTGGATACAACAACCTTACACTAAAAGAATACTGGTTAGTTATCGATGACAGATCGCCAATGTTCGGTAAACTTAAAGCGTTTGAAGTACCAGGTTCTACTAAAGGTTCATTTGTATCAAATAAGATTAGAGGCGTTCAACTGCCTTCTTCAACATATAAGAAGACATCTAGATTTGGTCTATTCTATAAGCTTAATACTCCTAACGGTAACTTTGATAAATGGGATATCGCAGAAGTTGATGAAGTATTTGACTTCACACCTGACGAGGTTCTAATCAAACTATATGGTCTAAAGGGTAAACTACAAAGAGATTACCTACCTCTAAATGCTAAGATCATTGATATCATTGGTGAAGGCGACTTCTTCACTAACTACAATACTAATATTTGGAACAACCAAAACCCTATTACAAGTGTAACTGGCGGCGTTGAACCTAAGATTGAAATCCACAATACTGATCCTTATATTGAAGATCTAAGTTTAGTTTCAAATCTTTATGAGGGTAAAACTCAGGACTTTGCGGATTTGAGTGTCATTGATATGGCAACTCTATATTCTGATACAGAAACATTCTATAACGATTACTACAATCTAACTAGAACTACTTATGCTGATATTACTGAAGAGCTTCCAATCGGTGCTCCTGTAATGTTAGAGTGTACTTCATTTGATGACACTTGGGATGCTGCGCTTTTCACATGGGAAGATGCTGAAACTTATATCACATGGGACAATTGGTGGAAGCGTAATGTTTACGAACTAAAATGGACCATCACAGGTCCTAATAACTGGAATCAAGTTATCGTAGGTTCTATTGATGATGTACTTAAAGTTGCAGTAGCACTACCATTTAAAGGAACCTATTCACTTACATTCGAACAAACTGACCTATTCAACCATACTACAATCCTAAGATATCCTAACTCTATTGAAGTTAAGATGAAGCAATTAGAAGTTTATGGTGTTTATAGATGGATGGATAGAGAAAGATATGATTGGTTCTCATCTAACTTCAAGTGGGGAAATGCAGGTGGTTCATGGGGATTCCCTCAACAAAACGACGATACAGTTGATCAAGAAATCGGTACACTATACTTAACACTAGATAGATCAAACTACCTACATGATGAATCACACGGTATTAACTTCTCAATGGTAAGAAGACTTTCTGATGGTTCTGAAACTACAGGACCATACTTCTGGAGAAACCTGAAGAATCAAGCGTGGAACGACGGTAAACACACTTGGTGGGACGCAACTGTTGTTGGTGCTGATGTAGCTGCTTCATTTACTATTACTCAGATGGATATCAATTCTATCATGACAATTAAGCATTATGATTATAACACTAATTCAGTTATTACAGGTTCTCATACATTTGTAAATGATTTAAATGACCCTTTAAACTTAACTGAATGGATCAATGCAGCTGCTGATTTAAATGCATCTACAGATCCTGTTATTTCTAAGTTTATTTACAATCCTATTTTATTAGATAATCTAGCTCCTTTTGGCCCTGGTGATGAAGATGAATGTGTAGGTATTTTAGCGACTGCTAAACAATATTCTTCAACATATGATTATCTACCAATTTCTGAAGCGGGTATTGTGATTACGTTCGGTGCTGGTACTATCGAAGATGAAGTACATTACATGGCATACAATCCAACATTTAATGATGTTCAAATTGCAGAAGCACATGCTGAAATTGAACTACTAACCCACATGACATTCTCTGCTGATAAGTCTAGAATGCCTGGAAAGTTAAAATACGACTGGAAACTACATAATAGTAGTAAAGATGTGGATGATATATACTACAATAGTAAGTGGTTAACATATCTCTTCGAGCACAAAGGTGACTATAATCTTGAGCTCGAAGTTACTGATGTTAACGGTAACACTAACAAACTTGTTAAAAACGCACTAACGATTAAATAAAATACAAACAAATGGCGACAATTACAACAATTCAAGGTACGGATAGCTTATCAGCTTCTAGAGTTACATTGAACGATAACTTTGCGGCAATCAATTCTGAATTGAATGACGTGACTGCTATCCTAGATCCTGTGACTGGCAACCTAACTGGCGTTGTAGCTGCTGAAGCTGAAAGCGTTCTAGTTGACGGTGGTGCTGCAGCAGAATTCAAAACAGCGGGCAATACTCTTACAGCTGCTACAGCAGTTGATGGTGAAATTTCATTCAACGATGCAGTAATTTATGATTACGAAACTATCTCAACTACAATGCCATCGGCACTTGGTTTTGATTCTAACACATACCTAATCGATTCAGCTGCATCTCCAATCACTCTTAATGCTGCTGAAGATGGCCAGCAAATTATGCTAGTTGCAAACGATGTTGCTGGTGTTTCTTTTGCTAACCCAGCTGCAGTTGCAGGTGTAGTTACTTCTATTGACATTGCACAATACGGTACACTAACACTGAGATATATCGGCTCTAGCTGGTATGTAGTAGGTTCTTTCCTAACTACGATCGTATAATAAAACGACCAACAGGTCGATAAAAGAATAATTAGGCATTAAATGGCAACACCATTAGTAAGAAAAGTACAAGAGCAAGGCGGAACAATGTTCGCATTTGCATCTGCGGCTAGAGACTTAACTAGAGCGCAAGGAGACCCGGATTTAAAGTTCGAGTTTTCTCAGTATGCTCTACTGGATCTTCCAGAAGTTAATGCTGCAACTACTGCTAACTCTATTAAGTGGGAGAGCTTGTATGAAGGGGCTACGCCATGGTCACTTCCTACGCTTTCAGTTAACGATAATGAGAACTGGTCAATGTCATTCCAGAACTATGCTCTTAACTTAGAAGAGATCATTAGAAATGACGATGACTTCGATCCTACAATCTATCAGTCAGATGCTGAGAAAATCTTCTTCAAGTATCTTGCCGCTCTTGATTCTTTTAAAATTCAATCAGCTTCTGCATCTGAAGCTGTTTCTACTTTAGGTAGATATGTAGAACTTCCAAATGCCACTGGTACTGGTAGCGATTACACAAGATTGATTAAATATCTTGGTACTATCGACGTAATCAATGATAAGAATTACGCAGCTAACACATATCAAGAGGTATTCATTAATGTACCTACTTCAGTTGGTTATACTCCAACAGTTCTACTTAAAGAGGATACTTATAACACTACTAGCTTAGCTGTTTATCCTGGTACTAATATTAATGGTAGATCAAGCCATCCTGATAATCTAAGTGTTTTATCACTACATGATATCGACGGTGTTACTCCTGTTTACGATATTGATACTAATACAACTCCAGCAGTTGGTATTGATTTTAACGAAGCTTCATACTATGCTGTTAACGTTAATTCATCAATTAATACACTACACGACTTCTCACAAAGAGGTGGTAATTTCACATTTAATGCAGTTCTAGTTTATTACGATTTATACTCACAAACAAATCCAGGTAACAGAGCTACAAACCTATACGGTATTCTATTACTAGATCAGTTCCAGGATGGTAACATTAGAGAGCTGATCAAATACAAGCCAAATTCAGTAACAGGCCTTAACGGTAATGCTTACTCGCTAAAGCTTAATATTAAGTACAACACATCTCTTGATAATGTTGGCGTTGAAAACTCAATCAACGACTTTACAACATTCTCAATGGACCTATTCTTTGATACTACATCTGTCTTAGAGAACGCAACTAAATTACTTCATCAAGCAAATGATAGATACGCGGGTATTCTTGATAGACTTGAAGTTATGGAGAATATGGTTCTTTCATCTGAAGATGCTCAAGAAATGTCTGCTCAAATTGCATCACTACAAAAACAAGTTGAAGATGCTGCTTTAAATTATGCTGACGAAGCTTCTCTACTAGATATGATCACTGAGATCAATAGAAGAATTAATAGCATCATTAACGGTACAATTCCAACAGAAGTACAATACAACACTAACGTTATTTTTAACGGTGAAGGTATTGAAGTTGATAAGTCTACACCTAACAAGATTAAGATCAATAACGTTAATAAAGGCTATCAATTACCAACTCTATTCCATTGGGATAATAACAACTCTGTAGTTGGCACTCGTATTGATGCATTTGATCCTAACGATGCAATCGCTTGGGGCATGTATGTTAGACTAAAGCCATTCTCAAATATGATGAGAGTTGCATTGTCATCAACTAACGCCAGTGAGGACGTGAATATATACATTGATGATTCTCTATCTAAATGGAACAACGGACAATCTTTCAAGATTGTATTCGATAATGTTCTAAACATGATGGGTTATAACATCAATATTTTCACAGACAAAAAGGGTGGATGGCAACAAGTTGCTACAGTCTCTACAAGCGATATAAGATCTACAAAACCTTATATTGAAATGGTTTGTGTTAATGAACTAACATTAACGTTCTCAACAGACGTACTAAGATAAGATGGCAAATAACAGTATTTCACAAATTATTAGACAGTTTCTGGAAATGAACCAGAACTCTTTAGAGACTTATGAGAAGATCTCTGAAGCAATCACGACTGATAAGAAAACAGTTGCAATCGACCTATTCGATGAGACTGGTAATCTTAAGACTGTCCAGGTTCCAGCGTTTGGTTACCTAAAGCGTGAAATCGAAAGACTTGACCAGAACTTCAAATCACTATCTGGCTTAGGTCAAGGTGATGCAGCTGTTAAAATGGCTGATGGTACTTTTAGACAGATTCAAAAGTCTAAGCTAAAGTCACCTGCTAAAACAGTTACTTCTGTTGCTGCTCCTAAAACGTTTGTTACAAAATCAAATAACTTCTTTGAATCTTTTCTAAATCCACTATTGTCTATTCAACTTGACGTTGCGGGTCAAGTTCCAGCTGATACTGAAAAGATCAAAGTTAAAAGATACTTAATCGATTCTACAAATGCTGCTTCAGCTGACTGGTTCGATAATAATATTAAAGGCTCTGATTCTATTGAAATCAACGGCCTTATTTCTAACTTAGAAACTAATAACATCAGCTATATCATCGACGAAGAAGTTATCGATGCTCCAGTTAGATCAACACAATATGCAGGTTACTTCGATGTATCGAAAGTTAAGACTGCTCAAAGAAATGTAGTTGTTGATGGTGTTTCAGTTACTAAGTCAGTTAAGTTATACAGCCTAAACAAATTCACTTACACTGATGCTTCTAAGTCTTTAACAGATACAGAAACTATTAAGGTTGGTGATGAGTTAATGGTTAACTCAGGCACAAACTCTACAAAGTATAGAGTTGTTGCTCTAAATTCCGACACCCTAGAAGTTGAGCTATTACTACTTGAAGGTTATGAAGCTATCAAGGTTGGTAATGCACAGCTTAAAGTTTACAAGAACAAAGAGGCATACTCTAATATCGATATCAATGTTGGTTTCGACGAAAGAGCTGCTATCTTTATCAAGCCAGTTGATCCAGACTCAAATCTAGAGGCTGAGTTCTGGTCACCAGGTACTGCAATCTATACTAACGATTTGATCATTACTCTTGCAAACGGTGAAGTTCAAACACTAGCACAATATTACAAGGAACAAGTTGCTGACTTTGGTCAATTGATCAAAGCTCTTAAAGATGACTCGATCCCACCATCAACGCTTGGAGTTACTCCAGACGCACCAGCGCTTGAGGCTAATAACTTTAAGGTTGTTCAGGTTAATGCGCACCTGACATCTAACAACGCGTTTGATCAGATCAAGAAGCTTAACTCTAGTAAAATTACTGCAGAAGAGAATATTAAGAAGCTTGACGAGGATTTGGCATCACGTAGATCTGCAGTTGCAACTAAGAAATATACAACATCTGTTGAAAAGGACAGAGATAGAAATGAGTTAACAGCAGCACTTAATCAAAGAGCAGCTGAGTCTAAGTTATACTCTTCACTTGTTAACGAGATCAGAACTATAAGCGATGGTAATTCTGTAAAGAGCACTTCTGCTAAATATAGAGTTAGAGGTTTCTGGACTATTCCAGCTCCTAAGAAGTCTTCAAATACTATTGATCAAGAAATCGTTCAGTTCAAGGTTCAATATAGATACCTTTCAGCCGACGGTAAGCCAGCTCCTATTACACAGATTCCTTTTGTTGACGGTGTTACTGGTAAAGAAAAGACTGGTGCTTTCTCAAACTGGAATGAAGTAATGACTCCTGTTAGAAAGAGAGTTAAGGACGAAGCAACTGGTAAATACTACTGGGATTCTGAAAACGTTGAAGATGGTCAGGCTATCAATATCAACCAACTAGATCTACCTATTCAATCAGGTGAAGTTATCGAAGTTAGAGTTAAGTCTGTTTCAGAAGCAGGATGGCCAGCTAACCCAGTCGAATCAGATTGGTCAAATGTAACTAGAATTGAATTTGCTAACGGCACTCAAGCTACTGAGTCTGTTATCAGCATCGTAGATCAAAACTCTGCAGAGATTGCTAAGGTTAAACTAATGGACGAACTTGAGTCTACTGGTCTTTATGCACACGTTGCAGATTCATTCGCTGTAAATGAGAAGTACTTTGCACACGAAGCTAACTCAATTGCTTCAGGTTTCTTGACTGTAGAACAATCACCTATCAACCTATTTGATAAGTTGACTGAAATGCAAAACGAAATCAATAGACTTCGTAACATTATTGAAGGTGTTCAAGGTGAACTTATCGCTAAGATCGTATATGAGAACGGCGCATCTGAAGTTATTCAAAACAACGACAGCAAGCAGATCTTCGCAGGTTACTATGCTGACGAAGTTGCTAATCTAACTATCAAGAAGGGTCATATCGTTACTAAGACATTTAAAATCGTTCTTGAAAATACACAAGCAACTCCACTTGAATTAATCTCAAGACTTATCGGTGATAGAACTCAACCAACATATAACTCAAGTACTAGTTTGAATAACGGTTTCGGTACAGCTCCTTCGACAACAGTTGATCCTAATGTTGCTGACGATAACTACTATAGAACTGCTGGTAAATATGATTTAGTTCCTGTTCAATACCAAAATGTATCTGGTTTGAATTTGGCTCTACCGCATTTCAATGATTCTCCATACCAGTCTGCACAGCTAAGAGGTCAGTTTGCTTACTCAAGATTTAAGAATATTGCAGCTGATGCAAACCTATACGTGTATAACAATATTAACACTCTAGATACTTCAGGTGCAAATGCGTATGAATATGGTATGTATGACGTATCAACATTCACACCAACTGGTTCAGCAGGCGAATATATCTTTGAAGGTACTTGGACTGGTTCAACACCTAATACTATTCCGCTATCAACAGTTACTACTGCAACTTACGATTCTGGTTTATTCCTTCACGCTAACCACCCGGCTCTTGCAACTACAACAACATACGGTGATATTTATGCATCAGGTGGTAGATTTGTACAGGCTAAAACAGCTAACCTAAAAGCCACAGATGTTGATGGTTTCCAACAGACTGCATACTACTATGATTCTGTTCTATTAAGAACTGTTAAAACATCTTTCGAACCGAATGATCAGTATATGCTAGGTGGTAGATCATGTGGTTCTTACCTATTTGTTGCACCTCTTTCAGCTACTTCACTTTCTGTAAATGCTGATAATAATACTGGTATTAAGTCTATCAAGATCGGTGAGAACAATGCTATCTCAATTGATGTTGTATTCCAATACAGAATGACTGATTACTCTGGTACTTCTGATAGTGCTACTGGTTATGTTGGCGGTATTGCCTCTTCAGCTCTTACTAACTTGACATATTCTAAGAAGATTGGTTTCGATCTTTTTGATAAGTCTGGTAACCAATTCTCATTCGATTTGGAAGTATTCTCTAAGTACAAATCTTAAGGGTAAACTATAGCCCAGGGCAGGGGATATATAAGCTAAGCGCTTAATAATATAACTTGTTTAATGGCTAACATCAATTTTGAGGCAAACTCTAATTCATTCGAAAATAAGTCTAATGTAGTCTTAAGAACGAATCCAAATCTAACTTCTAACGTAAAACTTGTTGTTGATTCTGATGGTTCGTTATACCTAGACAGCATTAGTGCAAATAGAGTACTATCTGACCAACGTTACAAAAAGTTTTCGGTTGATCAAGGTAGTAGCTATGCATATGATATTGCTAGATTTTACAAGAATACACCATTAGACAAAGCATTCGAAACATATAGAACAGACTCCGATCTTTCTGTCTATAGAGATTACGAAAAGCAATACGAAGAACAGTACCATTATGGTGCTAGATTAAATGACTCTAAACTATACAAAGACAATATTAGATTCATGGCACCTCTGTGGCTTGAATCTGATCTTCCAGAATACTTTGTAGTATACAGAATTGATGAGCCAGTATCAGAAGTAGAACTTAATGATACGCTAGATGGCATCAACGCTAGAGTTATGCAGATGCTAAAGAAGGCAACTCTTATCAAAACATTTGATATGAGAGCTGGTTCTAAACTTGGTAACTATCTTAATAATTATGTAAACGATCCTAAGTTTCCATATGCTCCTCTAACAGTCTCATTTGAATCTAGCGAGAAGTCTTCATGGAATGGTATCGATTTAGTTAAGGGTGGATTTGCATCTTCTGCTGAATTTATGTACAATGAATTTGTTACTAAAGATCGTCAAGAAATTCTAAACAATCAGTTTATTACTGAAGGATTTAGACGTAACAAAATGGTTTGTGCAAACCTAATTAACTTTGAATTTATTTTTGATGACCCAACGGTAGATGCTTATGATGTAAATCGTTATGTGGGTTTCTATGTTAAAGCACACAAAGAAGGTCAGTTTAAAACTACAAAATATAGAAAGGGTATTCTACACGTAGATACTAATACAGTAGAAACTTCTTTCGATCTTAGTGCATCTGGCTTAACAGCTATTTCGATGCTTCCAACATTTGACCTTAATAAACCTGTTCTACAGTGGGTTAAGAATAAAGAAGTATTCTATAATGTTGTTAATGAGAATATTCCTCTTTTCCAAATAAAGGCCCCTAGCATTCCAGCTTCTGAGGTTGGTGGTATGGTTAAAAAGAAAGAGACTCTTGAAATATCATCAATACTTCCATCTATTAAAGACTTTTTAAAGCTTAATGTTGTAGGCACCCCAGATGGCGGTGAGAAGTTTGCATTAGCAGCTAAAACAGAATGGCTATCTGTTGCTGATGAGAATGCATTTACAATCTTTGTAGATGTTTCTTTAGATGCTGGAAAGGCAGTCGGTCAAAGATTCTCTAATAAAGGCACTACTAGTCAAATTGCACTTGCAATGATGGCGGCATTTAACAACATTGAAGATAACCCATTTAAGATCTCTAGAATTGATAATGCTCTTATCATTGAAAATTATTCAATCGGTAATAGACTATACAGATCTTTCTACGCCGAGCATAACACAAACTCTACTAATTCGATTGAAGTTGAAGTTGGGATTTATGATAATGTTCAGCAAAAGATTGGATTAACTACTGAGTATTCTGACTGGAATGTATATGCTCCTATCGGCGGTTCATCTTCTGGCCAAGGCTATCTTATTCCTGTTAGTGAAATCGGAGATATCGATAATAACACATACATTAAATATGGTGAAACATATATCAGAATTGTAGAGGTTGTTAAAGATCCATTCCACGATTTATATCGTGTTTGTTTAGAAAAATCAACACCTAAGAATCTTTACTTTGAACCTAGTATTAATTTGTTCAAAGATTCATATATTGAGTTTGGTAAATTTGAAGCATTTGATTTCGTTGATTTTGATTTCAACTTCCACTCAACACTAAACTCACAACCAGAAGAACTTCGTTATGAAAGCGAGCAAACTACTGATGTTGATTTAAATCAACTAGATGATGCTGCTAAATATGCTGAAGATTGGTCGACGTACTTCAAGCAACTTGAAGGTGTTGTTAAACCAATTACACCAACGACAGTATCTTCCAATATTATTTCAAGCGAGTATGATCGCCTTCAAGAAAATTATACTAAAGAAACTTCAATAGTTTCAAGAGTTATACCTACCGTTAACAAGTGGGTTTATAAAGGTGGTCTTACATCTAAAGACAAACCGTACTTCTTGTCAATGTCAGAAGCTTTCGGTAAAACTAACTTTGCACCAGATTTAACGGTTTCAGGCCGTGATCCTAAAGCAATGTCACATGAGTGGTACTATATCTATGGATATCCTAGCTATAACAGTCTACCACAAACATCAGTAGGCATGGGTGATGTTATTAGAGATTTCTATAGTTACCTACAGCCAGAGAAAACAATTAACCTAACGGCCTCAGAATTGATGAGCGTTAGTGAAGACTGGTTCAATAGAATCTTCACATTCGAAGGTATTGAAATCGCAGGTGAAATGGTACCGACAGTTATTAAACCTAAATACTCAAGATTTATTAAAGGTAATAATTCTGCGCCTGCTGAATCAATGTTTAGAGGGCTTAAGGTTAAAATGTACGGTCGTAAAGAATTTACAGAGACTAACCCTAGAAATCTAATTAACACTCCTGAATTTAATGGTTATAAGTTCAGTTCTGTATTAGTATTCAATAATTACCAGAAACAAGTAGATTTGGGAATGACTCCTGAGGATTCTCTTAGAGTTAAAGCAATTCAAAATAAGAAGTGGAAAACAGTTACAGTCTATATCGAAGTAAACTCTACTGAAGAAGATGTTGATTATGTAAATAGAAAGCTTCTTTATAATATGAGAGATTTCTATACTTCTGGTGGAACTGCTACTTCAATTCCAGTTGAAGGTTATCTTGATTTCTCTACTGCAATTGGAATTGGAACATATCTAGATGTTAAAGGTGTTAATACATCTCTAATTAGACAGATTCAAGTTAATGCATCAGGTTCTTATAGTGAACTACAATTCGATTACGGTGGCTATACGTGGATCGCACCTGTTGAAAAGGTATTTAATGATAACTCAATTAGAATTGTAGTTAAGGTTCCAGGTTCTACTTTACAGGATACAACACTTACACAAACTCTTTCACCAACATCACTCCCAACTGGAGTTTGGCAGAACACATCATTTACTTACATGGGTGGTGGTTACAATCTTGCTAAGTCATTATTTGAAAATGTCTCTGCTAGATCTATCGCAGAATTGTTTAATGCAAATGATACTGAAAATGTTGAGTATATTACAATCGAAGAGGACGGTACTGTTAATCCAAATAGATTCATTCTAAATATCGAAGACGGTAACGAAGTAGTTAAGTCTTCATCTCTGATTGTTGAGTCAGATCCTAACAAACCACAGAGTTATAAAGTAAGTAGCGGTATTGTTGGGTATATTAACCCAGAAAGACCAACTCCATTAAATGTAAATCTAGTAAGAATGGCAGGTGATTATACACCGCTTTCTAGAAAGGTTATTACATTCACAGATCTATACAGAAACAATAAGATCGATACTCCATGGATGTCACTTACAGACGAAGAAGCAAGGCAGAAAATAGTATACAATAAATACAACAGACTTGGTATTGCATTTGCATCATATCAAGAAGTTGGTTATGATAAGTTTGGTCTTGTTGAGGACATGTATTTCCATAAGATCAACCCTGAAAAGGCTGATGGTATTCTTAAGCTTTCAAATTCAACCGGAGACCAGCCAGTTTATCCATTAATTGGTGAGGTTGCTATTGATAAAAGAGATATTAATGTATTTAGATCTTCATGGGAAGATGGATTCTACACAAAGAATGATAATCAGTTTAATAGATCATTTGTATTCGGAACACTTTCAGCAAGCGAAGAAGGTGCATTCTTAGCATCAACTCTAAACCTACCGAGGGCTGCATACGATATTACATCTTATACTAATGTAATTAAGGCTAATTCACTAGAAGACATGAAGGCATATAAAGATGCTAAAAACTATGTAGGTGATTTAATTACATTTGAAGATGATAATAATATCTGGATGGATTTCTATCTACAGAATAATTTAGTCAATATCCTAGAAGCAGATAATGCTGGTTACAGCATCAAGAAATATGTTGATGCTGCACAGTCTTACGGTGATAAGGCCACACTAAATGATGATATTAGAAAATACATTGAAGTCAATCTAATCAAACTAATGGGAATCGAAGAGATTAGAGTATGGAATCAAAAGACAAAACAAATCACAGAATCGGCAGTCTTAAATGCTGAAGATCTACAAGCAATCCTAGATACTGAATTTGCAGAAGAGAAAAGCTTTAGATTAGAATACGATCCTGTACAACCTCTAAATGTGAGGTTAATATATAATAAAAGACCTGGCTTTAGACACGAGCTATATGTCTACGTAAAAATAAGCAGTTAAAATGGCAATTAACATCAAAGAATTATTTAGCTCTGATACTGATAAAGATCACCTAGATAAATTAAATTATAACTTTGACCAGATCGTTGCAAACGGTGGTGGTCCTATTGGTGCTATAGGTGCTAAAGGAGACTTGGGCCCGCAGGGTAACAAGGGTTCTAAAGGTGATCAAGGTGTTGCAGGCCCACAAGGTGCTGCTGGTATTGCTACTGATTATTTCTTTAGAAATGACAATGGATTTAAGTTTACTTATACTCCAATGCCAGATGATCTTACTGCTCCGTCAGGTTATACAAGACCAGCATCTTTTATTTTAGGTGATGCACCAGCTGATTTAATTTCATCAAATGCCGAAACCGAAGCATTACTTTACATTAAGCAATTTGATCACCCTTATCTTATTAAGTTAGGTACTGATGATACTGATGAATATATCACTATTTCTATTTCAGCAGATGGAATCGATAGAGACATTACGTTTGCACCAACTGCAATTGGAACAAGTACACAAAACTGGAAGTTTTTCGGTAATAGTATTACACTTAATGGCGGTGCTAGTGATGTTATTAAATTAGATGTTACAGCATCTGAAATTGCTTCATCACTACTTCTTAGCGGTGGTCTTAAGATCACGTCTGGAACTCCAGGTGTTGATAAGGTTCTAACATCTGATGCTGCAGGTAATGCATCTTGGCAAGCACCATTTGAAACTCCTATCGGTACTATAGTTATGGTTCCTAAATTTATTTTAGATAACAATGTTAACTGGGTTGCAAGCGGTGTTCCGGGTGCTGATTATGTAGGTCGTGGTATAAATGATTGGGCTGGATGGTATTACTGTTGGGGTCAAACTTGGGGCTTGTACGAAACTCCAGATATGAGAGAAGCAATGCCTATCGGTTATGTGAATACAGATATTGATGGCCCAGGTGGTTATTCTCCAGAAGTATACAATGCTAATAGCCCTATTGTAACTAATAAAGCTAGAGTAGATGCATTACAATCTTTAAATACAGCGTACACCCACACACATACAACTAGTATAAGTAGTATGGATATTGAAGAAGATATTGATGGTAATCCTATTACAACAAAGGTTCTTCAACCTATTAATCCAGGTACTTCTAATTTTGTTTCTGGAAATCCTTCAACATCAACAAATAACGTAAACGCCGCACCTCCTGCAACTGTACTTGGTTATATGATTTACTTAGGTAGTCCTTCACTAACTTATGGTGCTCTAGCATTAGGTGGCGGTGGTGGTCCAATTGGAGCTTAATATAATAGATAATGATTAAATTAGATTTAAATAGAGACAATTTAACATTCATCGGCTTAGTAGTCATGGTGTTACTTCTTCTTGGTCAATGTAACCGAGCAGCAAGACTAGACTCTGAAATTATTGTTCTTAAGACTGATTTAAATGTTGCTAATGCTAATACTTTAGCAGCTATGGATTCAGTTGAAGTTATCGTTAATAAAAATGGATACCTTCAAGCTGATATTCAGTCATACCAAATGACTAACACTGAATTACTATCTAAGAATGCCAAACTAGCTAATGAGTATGCTAAAGCTCTTTCTTTAAATAAGAAGCTTAATAATGTAAATTCATTGCTTAGAGCAGATCTTGAAAATAAAGATAGTCTTTTATTCTACGCTAATATTAATGCTGATTCTACATTTACATTTAAAGATTCAGCTGATTATGGTGATGGTAACTCAAGATCTATTATTTTAAAAGGTAAGATTGCAGACGGTTCAATAAACGGTAATCTTTCAGTTTACCAAACTATTAGACTATGGACTGCGGTTGAAGAAAAAGAGGGTATTAAAACTCTTAAGCTAAGTACTAAATATCCTATGGATGCATTAGACATTCAAGGTATTCAATTGATAAATAAAGAATTAAACACTTTTCAGAAAAAGAGCAGATGGAATATTAATTTCGGAGTTGGTGTAGGAGTTGTTCCTAATGCTACTACTGGTATTGCTGTTACTCCATTTGTTGGTGCAACATTAGGTTGGTCTCCAAAGTGGTTACAATTTTGAAAATAAGAAATTAAAATGGCACAATCATCAAAATACGCTAGGTTAGACCAGGACGTTCTACTAGAATTCATCTACCACGATCAGACAGTTTTAACGCTGCCTAATTACCAGATTGAAATCGACGACAACGGTTCTCACGTTAAAGCACTTAATACAACAGCATCTGCTTCAGATTCTCGCCATTTAATTAATGAGCTAGGTGCCAATGTTGTAAACTTTGATGTTACAGAGGCTTACGATAGAATTGTTATTGAGAACTTTGCAAATAGAACTCTAACTCTTCAAGCAGGTAAGACTTATAAGTTTGATGTTTCTGCACTTGCTAGTCCTCTTAATTTCTCTATCAATGATTCAGGTTTTACACCATCAGCTACAGTTGCAATATACACGCCAACTGTTAATGGTAACTATGAATATTCTTCGCCGCTTTTATTAGGTGGTAAGATTACTGTTCAAGATGCTGCTAACCCATTATATGCAACAGCAGATGAAGAAACGGGTAATGATATTAAAACAGGTCCAGGTTCAGTTGAAAGATATCAAGCCGTTTTAGTAGATGGATCTAATGGTTCTAAGTATGCATTACTTGACTCTACAAATAACTACATTGATAATAATGTTGATTGGACTGGTTCTACATCACTTACTATTGATCAAGCAGATGCAGTAGATATTCCAGCTAATACGGTAACATATGATACTGTAAGACTTCACTTGAGATCTGGATTTAATTTTAGTGCAAGAGGCTTACAAGGTTTCCTTTTCCAAATCGGAGTTCCAAGAGTTAGCGGTAAAGTTTCATACTTCACATCTATTGTTTATTTGAACTCATCATCTTTTGAGATTCAAAACCCATCTCCATTTATTTTAGGAGAGACTCTTTATTCAAAGTTTATCGAAGTTAAGATTCCGGCTCTTGTAAATATGGATCCTGATTTTGCAACGTGGTTCTTTGGAACTGGTTCTGATGCTGTTAATCCAGCAGCAAACTATGAGATCATTTACAAGCAAATCGATACGTTTGAAACTCTTAGCGGATTTGATTACATTAATACTGGTAATGAAGTTGCATTTACAGTTGCTAGAGAAGATGAGTTTATCGATATTGCAGCGAATCTAATACCTGCAACGGATGGTGATTACTTCCAGTTGTATGCAACTAAAGACGGTTCTATTACATCGTTCGATTCATATATTGCTGACAGAATTCAAACTAAAGGCGATGATATTAAAGTATTTCATGACATTACAGTTTATGAACAGATTGCTTCTTTCTGGGATGTAACTTACAATATGAGTATTGTACAAAATGAAAACTTTGATATTCCAATTCCATTTAGACCTATTATTCAAAACGCATCGAATGCAATCTCTTATAATATTGATTATGTTTTGAGGATCTATAATGAAAATGATAATACACAAATCGTAAAGAGAGCGTCGTATACATCATATGAAACTGGCAAGTATGGTAAGAAACTTGCAAGAATTAATCTGCCTGCTTCTAATCAAATCCTTAAGGTTTATAATACACTTCCTAACGTTCTTGAAAACAGAGAGATTACTCAAAATCTTGCAACGCTACCAAATAATCAAACGAGATTTGTACCTACATTTATTGAACGTATGAATATTGTCACTGGTTCAACTAGCGTTACAGTTTCACAAAACGAAGTTGCTGATAACTCTACTATAACATATTTTGCAGATGGTCAAAGCCAACTGTCATTGAGCCCATTTGATAATTACATTAAGTTTAAAGTTGCAAAGCAAGACGGTAATGACTTAATCTCTATCTCACTTGAAGGTGCTGATAAAGTTGTTCTAGATCTAGCTGGTGTTTCTATTGACAATCTAATGAACTATGATGATGTTGATTTGTCAGATGGTGAAATCATGTTTAAGATCTCTCAAGAGAATGCACAAAAGGCTAAAACAGCCCTTGCAAATTCAAGTTCTTCTGTTTATACTCTTTCAATCCAAAACGGAACTGATAAGACTATGATTCATCACGGTACATATACAGTACTAGGATCTAATTTAGCAACAGCATCTCAAACAGTCACGCAAAATCTTAATACTACTGCGTTATGATTTTAAACTCTAGGAGTAATCTTTATAATTTTAAGTTCCCGAGAACGTTTGTTCCTAAAGTGGTTGCTGACAAGTACAGGCCTTATTTAAATAAAATGCCAGGTAATATTATTAGCGAACCAGTTGATTATATTAACTATGCTATTCAGGGCATTTCTATTCCAGGTATTGCATTTGACCCAGTACAACAAGATCCAAATGACGGTACTATTACTTATAAAAGAGGTTATGTACCTATTCAAAACTTGATCACAAGAGAATTCTCAGTTGAAATGCAATTACTAGATGGATTTATCAACTATTGGATTCTTACAGATACTCTGCTTTACTACTACGATAGAAATACAAAAGAATCTTATATTGACGACCTTAAGCTTCAGATTCTTGATGCTGAAGGACTTCATGTAATGAGTGCTGTATTTGAGAAGCCAATTATGAAAGGTATTAACGAACTTTCACTTAATATGGCATCGAACATTGCAGAGTTTACAACATTTACAGTGGACTTTAGTTACAACAAGTTCAACCTTATTAACGAATTAGACTGATATATACATTATGAAAACTTTCATTGAATACCTAGAAGCAAACCAAGTTACTGAGGCTGAGATCAGCTTTCTTAACGAATCACTTAATTCTGAGTGGACTCCTGAGCTAGAAGCTAGAGTTGAAAGAGCTATTGAAGAGTTCTTTGAAGAATTTAAATGTGAAGATGGTTCTTATGACTTTGACAGATTTAATGAAGAAGTTACAAATGAAGGTCTACTAGGTTCAATTTTAGGTGGCCTTACAGGTTTCGCACTTGGTAAGTCAGTTGGTAAAATTGTTGCTAAAGCACTAGGTGTTGAAAAAGGCATCTTCTATGATCTATTAACTTCAAGACTTGTCGGTGCCGCTCTAGGTGCTTCTCTTGGTAAGAAGATCTAATATGAATTTAATTGCGATAGACTTCTCTATCAACTCACCAGGTATATGCCTATTAAAAGATGGCAAACCGTACTTCATTGCTTTTTTAAAACCTAACACAGGAACAAAAGCTCAACAGGCCTTGCAGTCTCAAATGGCTGAGCTTGAAGATGTAAACATCGTTTTCCAAGAAGATCCTAATGTTGATAGACAAGAGATGAGTCGAGTGCTTAGACACCGAGACATTGCAAATGGAATCTGCGATCTTATTCAAGAACACACAGACCCAACAAAGCCATATAAGATTTATTTCGAGGGCGCTTCTTATGGAACCTCTAGATTCGGTACAAACTCTCTTATTGATTTGGCTTCAGCATCTTCGATCCTAAAAAGCTTTATGTTTGATCGCTTCGATATCGAGGCATTGGATGTTATTGCCCCAACCTCTATTAAGAAGTTTGTTGGAAAAGGCAATATGAAGAAAGAAGGAATGTGGGAACATTTTCTGTCCAATGACTCCTTGAATGATTCTCCCTTTTGGAATTTTTGTAAAACCATCGAGGCCTTTGAATTCAAAAAGTTACCTAAACCGGTAGATGACCTTGTAGACGCTTACTACCTTTTAATGTTAGCTCAAACGATTTAATCTTACCCCTGGAACTGAAACCCAATTCTTGTATGCTCGTTTCAGGGTATTGTTTCAAAGCACTCGAATTATATTATATTATTAAGAGATTATGAAACAAAACCATAGTTTGGCGATATATACTATATGAAAACAATTAACTCTGGACAGTTTCTTAGACTGCATGCCATTTTGGAAGATATGGTTGCATGTGATCACATTAATAAAGAGGAAGCAGATGCCTTCCTAGCTAAGACAGGTTATGTACAAATGGGAGAATCCAAGTGGCAATCCCCTGATGGCAGTATGACTACTGAAATTAACAAGGCTTAAAAGTTTTCTGAAACATTCTCCGGAGTGTTTGTATAATAAGGCGTTAAAGCATCTTTAAAGGTTAAAGAGAGATTAACAAGGTTTAAACAATTTAAAAGTAACTTAAAGGATTATGGCAGATTTTGACATTTTCAACCTGAGTGTCGCAGACGTAGATACTCACGAGACAGCATCTTCAAACAAAGAAGATATCATCTACAAACCTACCGCAGATGACGGTAAGGACGGTACATACAAAGCACTTATCCGCTTCGTACCAAATCCAGAAAACCCACGCAAATCATTAGTTCGCAAGTATGTCCATTGGATGACAGACCCTGCAGGTAATGGTCGCTTGGTAGATTCTCCCGCTTCAGTCGGCGAGAAGTGTCCAATTCAAGACGCATTCTTCCGTCTTCGCAAGTCAGACTCAGCAGTCGACCGCAAGATGTCAGAGAAATTGAAGCGTCGCGAACAATTCTATTCATTGATCAAGATCATCAAGGACCCACAGCGTCCAGATCTAGAAGGTCAGTACATGGTATTCAAGTACGGCTACAAGATCAAAGAGAAGATCGATGAGGAATTGAAGCCTTCATTCGGCGAGTCAACACAAGTATTTGACCTTTTCGAAGGTAAGAACTTTGAGTTGATCATTACACGCCAAGGCGAATACAATAACTACGATAAGAGCAAGTTCTCTGCAAGCAAGTCTGCAATCGTTGTTGAAGGCGCTCCAGTTGAGCGTAGCAAAGAAGCAATGACTGCTATCAAAGCAGAACTTGATAATGCTCCAAAGCTTGAGCCTTATGAGTACCGTACTTGGGACGACCAAACACGTGACTTTGTAAACTCAGTATTGGGTCAATACATTTCAAATCCAGGTAATGCAATGGGTGCTGTGACTGCACGCCCTGCAGTTTCTGAATCAAAGAGTGCTAACACTATATCTTCACTGCCTTCTGCAGAAGAAGCATTCGGTCTAGATACTCCAACAGCTACGGCTAAGGTTGACGCAGATGACGATCTAGAATCATTTTTGAATGACCTCGATCTCTAATCTTTCCGAGGATTTAAAGAACACAATTAGAGTTTTGGTGAAGCAGGTGGTTGTAGAAAACCACTCTGCTCCCCAGAAACAAATGATAAAGGAGATGTCAGGTCGATTGAACCTGGCATGTCCCTATTGTGGGGATTCTACAACGGATCTCCTCAAGAAAAGAGGTAACATCTTCTGGGACACTCTCCAATATCATTGTTATAACTGTAACCACCACTCTGATTTAACTTCTTTCTTTAGAGACCATGGCAAGCGCTTTGGTTCTGGTGATGACTCTATTAATGTAATCGAGTACATCAAAGAGAAGAAGGTTCAAGTCCAAGAGATTAGTACATTACAACACAATGTATACAATAAGGCGGTCGAGCTTGCAATAGATGTAAGTGACTTCAAACGCCATTTCAAAGCTGAACATATTTCAACAGGTGATTTTGCATGGTTCTATCTTCGTGGTAGATTATTGCATAATCGTGCTGATGAGTTCTTGTATTCTGCGCAAAGAAAAAAGCTTTGGATATTAAATAAAACACCTGACGGTAAAATCCTAAGTTGTCAAAGTAGACAAATGGGAAAGAACGCCAGAACAAAATACTTGACTTATGATTTAGCTAAGTTGTACGAAGAGATGGGACGTGAGTTCCCGCTTGAAGGCACTGAGTTAATAGCAGTCAATAAAATGTCAACATTGTTTGGTATCATGCAAGTAGACATGATGAGATCTGTAACGGTCTTTGAAGGTCCTCTTGACGCCAAGTTTATGTTTAACTCTATCGCACTTGCTACTGCTGGTAGATCTACTACAGAACTTGATGAGATTCCAACCATCAGATATATGTTTGACAATGATGAAACCGGAAAGAAGAAGATGTTAGAGAAACTACGTAAGGGCAAATCAGTCTTTATGTGGTCTAAATTCTTGAAGGATACAAAGTTGAATATATACAATGACGAAATAAAGGATCTAAACGATCTAATCAAGAAGTGCTTTGAATTGAAAAGCGATGCACATAAGAAGATCGGTGAGTATTTTACAAGTTCACAGTTAGATGCTTTATACGTATGATAGATTTTAGTTGGATGGATCAGGAGTTAGATCAGTTTCATGATGATCACGATGGCCGTAAGAGTCTAAAGATGTTGATAGAATTTCAACAATCAGGGATATCTTATAGGGCACCTGTGTTTAATCCTGGAACTCCAAAGATGAAAAAGAAGTTGACAGCCCATAAATGGGTTAAACAGGGTAAAGATAAAGGTTCACTATTTTAAACGCAAATACAATGTCAGAAAAAAACAAGATCGTAGAGGTTGACCAGTACTTAGGCAATCAACGACAAGAATGGACAGCAAAGATCAGAGAACTTGCTAAAGCGTTTAAAAACGTAGATGATTTAAATGAGGCAATGGTAACCATTCCGTCATATCGTCAAATTATCATTGAACAAATTGCCCAACTAAATATCAAAATCAAACAACAAGAACGTAAACTTTCGAAAGTCTATAAAGACTCATTCATTAAGTATTACGAATATGATTATAAATTAACTGACAAGCAAAAGGAATCCTTCCTTAAAGCAGATATGTCAGATGACAGTATGATTCTATCTTTGTTAGAAACTCAGATGGATTTTTATAAAGAATCGGTCAAGACTCTGGACAATATGAGCTGGGCCGTTCGCAACAAATTACAGCTTAATGGGCTGTAATACGGCGAGAATAAAAATGCTCAACTAATGGTGGAGCTAACGCTTACAGAAAACAACCAGTTCTTAAGAATCGATGCTGCTACAGAGCTAGAATTAGAACAGTTGAATATTTCGTTAACAAGACGCATCGAAGGCTGGAGGTTTAACCCTCTAGTCAAACGAGGTGTGTGGGATGGCTATGTGTCTTATATTAAAGATAACAAGTGGATTCCATCTGGCCTTTGGCAAGAAATCACCAAGATCTGCAAGCAGTATAAATATGAGCTTAAGATCAATGGTATCACTAGACTTTTTGATAAAGACATTACTGCTGAAAGCTTTGAGGCATGGGCTCTTGAGTTCTTTGAGCGTAGTGAACTAACTCCTAGAGACTATCAATTAGAAGCAGCATTCAATATCCTTAAATTTAGAAGATCACTTTCAGAGCTTGCAACTTCAGCAGGTAAGACTATGATTTCATTCTTAACTATTGCCCATATGATTGAGAAGGGTAATGCAAAGAAGGTCCTGTTTGTGGTACCTAACGTTTCATTGGTAGTTCAGGCTACTGAGGATTTCTCGGAATACAACTACGAGAACCGAGTACCTATGATGATTCAACAAGTTTATGCCGGTCAGAAAATCAAAGATACAAGAAATGTCGTAATCGGAACTTACCAATCGCTTGTTAAAAAAGGCAAAGACTTCTTTGATCAATTTGATTGTGTTATTGTTGATGAAACACACAAAGCGAAGTCAACTTCCATTAAGACTATTCTACAGAAGTGCGAGAACGCCACATACAGATACGGCCTGTCCGGAACAATTCCAAAGGATAACACGCTAGACCGCCTTACAATCATGGCGTATACTGGTCCATTGATTACAGAAGTTAAAGCATCTTTCTTACAACAAGAAGGTCACATTGCAGGTTGTAAAGTTAAGATCATTGAAATGAACTATGCACCTGAAACTGCCAAGAAAGCTTTCATGGAATTAGCTACAAATAGATATGAGAATAAAGATGTATTTCAGTTAGAACAAAACTATATCATTAACTCCCCCGGTAGATTAAACTTTATAGTCAATGTTGTAGCGAAAGTACCTAAAAACTCACTGGTCCTTTTCCATAGAATTGAACATGGTAAGAAGCTATATGAATTACTAAGACGTAAGAGCGACAAAAAGGTTTATTATGTTGATGGTAATACAGACAAGGATATTAGAGAAGAATATAAAAAGAAGATGGAAGCAGGTGATGAGGTTGTTATCATTGCTTCTTACGGTACATTCTCAACTGGTATTTCAATCAAAAAGATTCACAACATCTTCTTTACAGAATCATTTAAATCAGAAGTAATTATTCGTCAGTCTATTGGCCGTGGTTTAAGACAACATGAGTCGAAAGACTCGGTAAATATTATTGATTTTGTTGATGATATCTGTTATGAAAACCATCAAAACTATCTTTACAAACACGGCATAGCTCGCCAAAAGATCTATAGACAAGAAAAGTTTAGCTATGAAATTAAAAAGGTATCTTTTGAAGGAGATATATAACCTTAAGATACAATAATATAAAAATACAACATCTAAAAAATGGAGCGTATTCAAAACTTTAAGTCATTCTCTCAAGTTAAAACACAATTAAGAGAAGAGGCTAAAAACAAAGAAAATGAAACAAGAAGAAATGAGTCTGCAACTAGCTTTGCAAATCTACTTCTTAAATATAACGTTGCTTCAATCTCTGAAGTTACTGAAGACAAAATTGAAGACTTTATGTCTGAGTTAGTTGATGGTTTTAAATCTGAAACGACTAACGAAGTTATGGGCAGAGATCTTAGCCCTGAAGATGCTGCTAAGCTAGTAAAAGCTTACGGTAATGAAAAATGGGGCGAAAGAGCTGGGTATGGTGACTCACGCCAAGAAGGTTACTTTATCCTAAGATCACTTGGTATTCAAATGGCTAAAGCTGCTGGTGTTGATAAAGCACCCGGTGATTTCAAATTTCCATACTCAATCTATTTCGACGGCGGCGATCTAGTTCTTGGTGATAAGACTGTTGGTAAAACAAGAGGTAAGTCACTTGCTCAAGTTGCACAGATGTATACTACTCTAGTAGGTAAAGCTCTTGCAGCACTTGCTAAGAAAAACAAGTCTAACGAATCAGTTGAAATTGAAGTTATCGAAGAAGGTAGCAAGAATAGAGAAATGGTTGCTTCAGCTTGGGTTAAGACTGGCATTAAAGACCTTAATGGCATTGCTAGACTTTACGCAGATGCAATGGAAGATGCTAACTTCCACCAAGAAATGGGTACTTCTAGAGCTATCGGTTCTGCATCAAGAGGTAAGATTGCAGGTCTAACAGGTTCTGATATCGCTTCAGCAGCTGGCTGGGACGGTTATGCAATCGCTAACGGTACTGTTGATTTCCTAAAAGAAATCGGTGAAGAATCTGCAGCTAACAAACTCTACAAAGCAATCTCTAAATACGATTTAAATGAATCTATCGCATTCGCAACTACAGATCTAGTAACTGCGATTATGGAAGGCACTAGAGGCCAGTTCGGTAAGATCTACAAGTCTGGTGAAATCGCTTCAGTGTACACACACTATGATTCATATCCAGAGTACATGCTTCCAGTCATTAAAAAGGGTTACAAAAAAGGTACTGACGTTGATGCAGTCCTAGGTAAAGGTGACAATTCTGGTCTAGAGGTTTCTCCAGATAAGATGAAATTCTATGGTGATCCAAATAGCTTAAAGCCAATGATGGGAACTGTTAAGAACATTAAGAAATATATTAATGATGCTGATGCACAAGGTGCTGAATATATCTACCTATTCGACGAGAGAGACCAAAAGTGGTATATGATTGAGATCTATGGCGATAGAGAATTGGTTAAAGCGTTTGAATCAGTTGAAGTAAACGAAAACTACGAAGTAATCTTTAGTGATGGTGTTAGTCAAATGAAAAAGTTCAGAAGTGAACAACAAGCACTTGACTTCATGCACAAAGAGATTAAATCTAACAAAAAACTAAGAGATATCGCAGTATATAAGCCAGGAATGCACTCAACTACTCAAACGGAATTAGTAGTTGCATTCTGGGGAGAACGTTCTTACTTAGACAACGTTTCTAAGAGAGATCCTAAATTAGCTGCTAAAAAACTTGAAGAATCAGTTGGCGTTAACGAAGCTGAAGTAGACATTATTCCAGAAATTGAAGGTGAATTCATGCAGCTTTACGCTAAGTTAAATGATTTGGCTGAAGAAACTACTGACACTAAGTGGAGAAAAGCAATCGAAGGTATTGTTAAAGGCCTTGAAGGTGTTGAAAACAAAATTGGTCAAACTGCATCTAAATTAGGTGTTGTTCCAACTCATGAGTCAGAAGAAGTTGAAGAAGGTAATGCTTTCGGTACTGCTAGACTAAAAGCTATTGAAGCTGGTGAAAAGGAGTTTGAATTCAATGGTAAAACTTATCCAGTAGAATCAGCGGATAAAGAAGATAAAGAAGCTGCTAAAGATATGGTTGCTAATGAAGCTGAAGGAGCATCAATCCCAGCTGAGACAATGAAGGCAGATACAACAAGAGGTGAGGAAGCTAAAATCATCGATAGTGAAGAAGTTGACGAAGAACCAAAAGAAGTTACTCTAGACGCAATCACAGAAGGTGCTAAAGAAGAGCAAGCTGCAATGGAACTATATGTTAAACTAGTTGACACTAAAACTGGTAAGTATACTGAAAAAGAAATGCAAGCAATGAGCGAAAAAGACATCTTCGATGTTGTTGACGCTGAAGGCTTTAAAGGTTCAGAAGCAAAGAAAATGGTTGCTGAACTTGTTAAAATAGCAAAAGGATAAAAAAACTTAAAAAGTTTTGACCCAGATTTTTCTGGGTCATTTCTTTTTTGTACATTAGCATTATGAAATACATTAAATCACTAGACGAAGCTAAAGCAAAACTGCATGGCGGTGATGCTGAAGATAAAGCAAGAGCTGAATTCGCAGCTAGCGCAAAGCAAAGATTTGAAGCTCTATTGAAAGAGTTGGAAGACGAAGCTTATGAAATCGGTGGATCATTCAGAGGTCCTGGCATTATTGCAGATTTCAAAAGCGAAGTTAAAAAATCTTGGGACAAACTGTAAGATGAAGCACATTAAACTATTTGAAGAGTTTGTAAATGAAGGCGGTATCTTCCTAGATCGTTTCGACAATTGGATGGGATATGACTGGCAGAAGTTTCAATCGGCTTTTCTTAAATTAAACAAAGATAATAAGATCATTCACGATAAAAAGAATGAGTATTATTACGGTATGATTAAAGGCGAGAAAGACCCAGTATGGAAGTTTGATGATGCTGACAAACAATTAATGTTTGATATTAAAAGAGATCTAGTCGGTGGACTAGTATATAATTATAACCATGTGAGTAAAAATCATCCATGGTCTTAACCCCCTAAAACTAATTAAAATGGGAAACTATAAAAACCACAAACTTCTAACTAAGAAGGAAACAAATAGACTGAAGCACGTCGGAGGTCCTAAATCAAAAGATGCATCTAAGAAGCAACTTCTAAGAATGCAAGCCAACGAAGAAGTTCTTAGGAGAACTATGGCATAAATTGACTATGAAACTATTAGTATCATTTAATGAGTTCTTGTTAGAGAGAGCATATGAGGATCTTCAAAATTGGAGAGACTCAAAACTTGTTATGGAGGGTGGTGCGGCCGGCCACATGGCACATCCATTTGATGATAAAGATCTTACATTCGGTGATTTCAAGAAAATGATCGAAGCAGGCCTTCAAGGTGAATTAAACTTTGAAGAAGATGCAACTGAAAAAACTGATGGTCAAAACTTATTTGCTACCGTTAAAGACGGTCAAGTTCTTTTTGCAAGAAACAAAGGGCAGTTGATTTCACCGTTGGATCTTAACGGTATCATTAGAATGTTTACAGGCCATGCCTCTAAAATGGTAGAAGACACATACATTCTAGCAGCTAAGGATTTAGCATCAGCACTACCAAGAGTTAAGGATCAGTCTATGTTTAATGACGGTAAATCGTTCATGAACATGGAACTAATCTATTCGCTCAATCCTAATGTGATTGTGTATGACAGAGACGTTATCCAGTTCCACGGAATGGTAGACACTGATGGTGCAGGAAATGTTACTGGAGAGAACCCAAAGGCCGCTAAGGACCTCGCTAAACTTTTACAAAATGTTAATGCACATGTTGGTAACACATTTACGATGATCCCTCCACAGGTTCTTGCACTTAGAAGAGACCAAGACTTCTCTAATAAACTTCCATACTTTATGAATAAGATTCAATCACTTGAGAATCGTTATGGTCTAAGTGATACTGATGAAGTTTCAAGATACCATGAAATGTGGTGGAGAGAAGAGATTGATGCTTCATTCCCAACTGTTGGTGCAGATGTTAAAGAAGCACTACTACAAAGATGGGCTTACAATAACAAACAAGCTATGGACTTTAGAACAATGGCAAAAGAAGTTGATGCTAAAGACATGGATAAAATCAAGAAGTACGATAAAGTAGATTCTGCTAAAAAGTACAAAGAGAATATCAGACCGTTTGAAGATTTATTCTTAGAGTTTGGCTCAGTGGTACTTAAGAATGCTTCTAACTTCTTGGCAGCTTCTCCTGATAAAGAAATGCAAAGATTGCACAATCAAATCAGAACAGAAGCAGATAAGATTAAACTAAATGGAGGTGAAGCCCAAATCGCAAAGGTTGAGGCTGAGCTTGATAGACTTAATAGAATCGGCGGTATTGAATCAATTATCCCTTCTGAAGGATTAGTATTTAGATATAATGGCAAAATATATAAACTAACTGGCACTTTTGCTGCTATCAACCAATTGATGGGCATTATTAAGTACGGTCGTTGAAAAGAATAAACATAAATGAAATACGTAAAATTATTCGAATCCAACAAAAGACTGGCAAACTAGCAAAGGCCGCTGGTTTCTAATAAATATTATTATGGCACTACAAAAACTAAGAGACTACTTTAGCGAAACTAATCGCGAGCACTTCATGAACATGTTGGATCAAAAGGTCCATGTTGTGGAGAAGCTTTCCGCGTCAGCGTTCCACGTTAAAAGAGACGATATGCACAATAAGTACTACAAGTCAGGTTCTGATAGAGCCATGGACATTGTAGATCGTACTATCGTTCGCTTTTATGAGAATGCTATTCGCCATTTCCAGGGTATTTCTCCTGAAGTTAAAGATGTCATGCCAAAAGATTGGAAGTTCGGATTTGATTATCTTACAGATGGTGAAACACCTAACTTTAAGTACTCAATGCTTCCAAAGAATAATCTAGTACTAACACATATTCAAGTACTAAATCCTTCAAATGGTAAAGTTTCTAAGGTTATTAGAGACACTCAAGTACTTGAGAAGTGGGCTAAGAAACTTGATGTTCAAAATCCACCTGTGGTATTTGAAGGCAATCTAGCACATGACCAAAAAGAAGCTCTAGTTAAATTACTAGAAATGAATGACGCTGCATTTGAAGATTACTACAATGAAAGATCATTCACTAAAGACATATACAATATCTTTAATAGAAACATGCGCCAAAGTGCTCTTAACGAGTCACTAGACGAGGAGATCGATGGTCTTATTGTTTCTTTTGTCGATGGTAAGAGTATGAAGTCATTCAAACTTGAAGACTTTAGAAGACAACCAGAGACACCAAATAGAAAGGCATCTGACATGTACCAAATCACAATCCTTGATTTGATCGAGTACTTCTCAGGATATGGTTTCGGTGACATCAAACTTGTTGAAGAAAAACAAGATAGAAGATACCTAGAATTAATGTCAGATGCATTTAATGATTACGTTAAAGAGAACGCTTCTAAGTATATTGGAGTTGATTTTGATAAAGCTGAATTTGCAAAAGGTTCTGAGTTTGAATTAAACCCAACATTCATCCAAAACGAAAAGACACTACAACTAGTCAACAATAAAGTTCTTGCGGAACTGTTCAAGATTGTACTTTCATCATTTAGATATAAGAGAGAAAAGACAACTGACATCTTGACAGAAGACATGTTGGCACAAATGAACGAAATCGTTGATAATATCAATAAACAAGTTAATGCAGATCTTGATGAGTCTGAAGTATTAGACTTTAACACATTTAAGAAGTGGGACATCATTAAGCAAAACAAATTTGATATCGAAATCAACGAAGCACTTAAAGTTAGATACCCAGATCATGGTAAGGAAAAAGTAAATATGTTTGTTGGTAGATTCCAACCATTTACTCTAGGCCATGCTAAAGTTCTTCAATCATTGCATGATGCAAATGGTCTTCCAGTTGTTGTATTCTTAGTTAAGTCTAAGACTGCCAAAAAGGAAGATGCATTCAAGCGCCCTTATGATGAGCGTATGCAGATGCAAATGTTTAAAGCAGTACAAAAAGAATATAAATTCTTAAAGGATATTATTACAGTTCCTTTTGCAGCTATCGATACACTATTTAATGAACTAAGACCTAAGTACGAACCAGTATTATGGGGAACTGGCTCTGATAGAATCGATTCATATTCTGGTCAAGCTTACAAGGAAACCTATAGAGAACAGTTGAATGTTCTACCTGAATTTGGAATGCATGAGATTCACAGAACTGATGATAACATTTCAGCTACTAAGGTTAGAAACGCAATGATCGATGATGATTACAAGGCATTCGCAAGTATGACTCCGAAATCACTACATTCAATGTATCCACAGTTGCAATCAACACTTAAGGATTCTATTGCTATGGCAGAATCAGCTATTAATGAAAGCGAAACGATTCTTACATTTGAACAATTTATAAATAAGTCATGAACAATTTGATAAGATCTAACTTCGAAAGAGCTATGAACATCGCTGCAATTAACGAGGCGGTGGCAGTTGCTAAGCTAGAAATTCTAGCACAATCTCCTAGTTTAGAATCTAAAAAAGAATTGTTTGATACTATCAATAATGTTTATTTTGGTGGTAAATCACCGTTTGGTGATAGATTGGTATTGAATAAAATCGATCAAAATGGCATGCAGCAAGTTTATAATGCTCTTAATAAAGACATGAAAGCTGCTAACATGCTATTTGAACTAAAGAAAACAGGTATCGGCGGTGGTGAAATCCTAATGGCGTACCTTGTTGAGAATATGATTATTGGTGGTGGTTCTGCAGATATTGATTTAAATCTATTTGATATGTCAGCAGCCCAAAAAGGTAAATTTAGTCTTATTGATTCAGCTGAATTAAAAGAAGCTTCAATGACTAAAGATGGTTTTCTTAAAGATTGGAGAACTGGTGCAAAGCATAGAAACGTGATTAACAGAGCAATTGAAGAATTGAAAAGGCTATACGCTGCACTTGTTAATAATATCCCTGAATTAAACCCAAGCACACCATATGGTAAAGAGGCTGAACGAAAGGCTAGAATGGGAGAATGGACTCAAGTTGTTAATGTTATTAAAGATATCGATCCTGTAGAAATCAATACGGTTAAAATTGATGTAACTCTACAAAAGGGAGCAGATGGTAACATCGTTGTATCAAGAGGTGGCCAGGCTATCGGTAACATTAATGATTCAAAAACTATTAAGATATTAGATAACTTACTTCAAGATTCTGGTAATATGAAACTTATGTCATTTAACGATATTGAAACTCAACTAGCAATTGGATTTGGTGGAATTAATGAGAAGTTTGTATTCATAGTAACTAGGGGTGCTACAGGAAAGAAGAGCATTCAGTCAATTCATTATAAAGATAGTTTACCAGGTAACTCAAACGATCTTAAGATTTATCATATCACACAAAATACTATAAAAGTAAAAGTTAAAGCTTAATATATAGAGTAAGATAATAAAAAGATCTGTTTAGATATGAATATTCATAAAACATTAGAATCATACCTTAATGAAGGTGCTTGGGCTAAGATCATGAAGGACGTTAAGGCTAATAGCGAAACGGGCCCTTGGTCTATTATTGCAGTTGAAGGTAGCAATGTAGTTGGTCAAGAGATTGATATCAAAGTAAAAGACATGATTCCTGCGGCTTACGAGGCTATGAGAAAGGAATACCCGAAGGCAAAGCTTCATATCGAAGATGCTACTGGTGCAGTTGTTTGGAACGAGTCTATCGTAACAGAAGCAAAGGCTTGGGATAAACTAAACAAAATCGCTAAGAAAGAATATGGTGAGTTTGGTTTTGCAACTCTTTCTGCAGATGAAATGTCAAATCACATTGACACTGATATGGCAGATAAACTAGCTGATAAAATGTTTGGCGAGTTTGGTTTTGCATCTCTTTCAGAAGATGAAATGGAGGAGTTAATTAACAAGAATCCAAAGGTTGTTACAGAATCAGTTATTAACGAAGGCAAGATCCAACTAAAAAGAAAATACACTGAAAATTATCCAACAGTATCTGCTGGTAAAAGAGCTCCTATTAGAAATAAAATCATCGAAGCTATTGCTGATGGTAAGATTACTGAAGAAGAGTTCACATCAATGATTAAAGAGCTTTCAGCTAGTTCAAAGAAATGGGCTATAAAGAATGCAAGATATTTTAATGTTTCTGAAGATGGTGTTTCACTTTCTAAATATGGCATTAGAGTTTTAAATAAAATCAGAACGATTAACGAATCGGTTTCTGAAGAAACAACAAACGTCAATACAATGATTCATACTACATTTCAAAGTTTTCTTAATGAGAACTACAAACCATTATTCGAAGCGTTTAAGTCTTCAAAGCTTGCAAGTCTATTAGATCTAAGAAACGTAGATAGCAAAGTAATAAAAGGACTTTACCAGTTTACAAAGGTTAAGCTAGATCAGATTACTGATGACCAGCTTGTTGAGCTAACTCCAGGCGAGGCATATAAGTCTAAGAGACCTAACGCGTTGTTCTTCTACGTTGTAGATAATGAAAAAGAAAACCCATATGCTGAAGCAGATGCATGGAGAGAGACTAAGACAATTCCTGGTAAGACTCTATTAGCAATCGCTGACGGTGATAACAAATTCTACGGTCTAGATTATGGTTCAAGATGGTCAAAGGACAGAACTTTGAAATTGAGCAGAACTGACGGTGACAATAGCATTGGTATCAACAAGAAGTATAGAGGCTGGGACGCTTCAGGTCTATACAACGTTAAGAGAATCTCTGAACTTGCTGATAGAGTTCTAGTATTCGATTGGTCTGCTATGCCATCTGCTAGCGACGAAAGAGACGCAAGATCTGCTGCTAAAGCAGGCGCAGTTGCTTTCATGTCAGACAAAGAGTTCAAAGCTGAAAACCAAAAGAGATACAAAGAGATCCTACAGTCAAGAGCGTTAAACGATGATATCGACACAATGGTTGAAGGTGCAGTTAACGAGTTAGCTGATCAAATCAAAACAGCTACAAAGAAAATGCAACTTGGTAAATACGGCGATCTTTTAATTGGTACTTCACCAAAAGGTTCTGAAGTTAAACTAAGAGATGCTTCTAATCATATGTCTGCTATTCTAGATTCTTACTCACGTTACGTTGATTATATGAATCAGGCTAAAAAGAACGGCGAAGAGGGCGAATCAAGATCAGAAGCTTACTACACTAAAGAAGCGGCAGCTTATGCAAAAGACATCAAAGAGAGAACCTCTAAGATTAAAAAACTGGAATACGCTTGGTAATATGCCTAGTAAAAGTAAATCACAACAAAGACTAATGGGAGTTGCATACGCTGTTAAATCTGGCGATATGCAGCTTTCTGATGTTGACTCAGCTTATAGAGATGATGTCAAGGGTCTTGTTGATGGTATGACTTTAAAGCAGCTTAAAGACTTTGCGTCGACTAAACATGAAGATCTACCTGAAAAGATTAAAGAAGCTATCGATTTAGGTAAGGTACAATCAAACATGAAGTCAATTACTCAAAAAGAGTGGGACAAAACTAATAAAGAATACAAGACTGTTATCAATGGTCAAAAGTATAAAATGGTCTATGATGACGGACGTGATGCAACAATTCTCATTCCAGTCATTATTGAAGAAGATTTGGCGGCTGTCGTACCGCCTATGCTCGGTGGGATGGGAAATGTTGTTTTACCCAATGTCGGTGCCCTCGGTTCAGGAGATGCTCCTGCCGGTCAAGGTGACGCTGAAGAAGAGTATAAAAAGAAGAAGAGAAAGGCAAAGATCCTTTCCATGGAAGAATTCGTAAACGAGCAAAAAAAGCAAGTTAAGCCGTTTGATCCATCTAAGAATGCTGATGGTGAAGAATTAGGTGAAGATGGTTATGAGAGTGGTTCTAATCCACTTCCAGATCAAGAAGCTCTTCAAAAAGAAATGGCTCGTAGAAAATTAAGCGGCGTTGTAGCCATGAAATTCGAAAGTTTCATCAATCGTTGAAACTTTAATAGGTGCCATGTATATAATCAACATGGCAACACTAGATCAATCTAAATTTTATAAGAAGGCAGTAGATTCGGTAAGATCTTGTAATTCAAGATCTCAAATCAATACTGCTAAAAGAATTGTAAATCAATATGATTCACTGTCTCTTGCGTTCTGCGAGGTAGATGATGAATATGATCATGAGTACCATATGTACATCCTATTAGCTGAATTACAAACCATCGAAAAATTACTAAACTAGTATGACTAACGAACACATCATAGAAGAAATACTTCATGAAGCTGCAGCACATGGCTTAAGAACTGAAGTCGTTGAAGAAGCTAAAAAGCTTAGAGAAGAAAACAAAGCTATTGATGCAGTATCGTCTTACGAAATAGCATTTAAAACAATTATCAATGAATGATATGACAAATTGGATTGACTTAGACTACCAAAGACTTCTAAGAGACATCCTACAAAATGGAACCAGTAAAAATGACAGAACTGGTACGGGCACTCTAAGTCTATTTGGGCGTCAGATTCGCCATGACATGAACAGCGGTTTCCCACTTCTTACTACAAAGAAGATGGCGTGGAAATCAATGGTTACAGAATTGTTATGGTTTCTAAGAGGAGATACCAACATCAAATACTTGGTGGATAATGGATGTAACATTTGGAACGGCGATGCTTATAAGCGATATGCTAAAGTATATGACATTGAAAGCCGTGAGAACAGCAGGTATTTGGAAGATCTTCACATGTTATCTGATCTAACTCAAGATCAATTTATTGAAAGAATCAAGAATGAGCCAGAATTTGCTAAAGTCTGGGGTGAACTTGGACCTATTTATGGTAATCAATGGCGTGAATGGGGATCTCAATATGAAACCAATCATATCTTAGGCACAACAGTTCGACGCAAACCTGGAGTTGACCAGATTCAAAACTTAATTAATGATCTTAAGACAAATCCAGATTCAAGACGGCTTATGGTTAGTGCGTGGAACGTGGAAAAATTAGATCAAATGGTTCTACCACCTTGCCATTATGGATTTCAAGTATACACTGTTCCAATTGGAATTGTAGAAAGAAGAAAGTTGTGGGCAAATTCAATAGGACATAATGAACATTACGCAGTCCACTTGGAGCATGCTGATTTAGACGAAAGGGGATTTCCTAGCCGTAAGATTTCATTGATGTGGAATCAGAGATCAGTAGATACGTTTTTAGGTCTGCCTTTTAATATTGCATCATACGGCCTATTGCTTATGATTATTGGAAAAGCAGCAAATATGATTCCTAGTGAATTGATTGGGAATTTAGGAGATGTGCATATTTATAATAATCATACACACCAAGCAAGGTTACAAATCACAAAACTACCGTATGATTTACCTTTGGTTAATATAGACTTCCCAGAAAGTGGCAAGCTTGAAGATTTAACACTTGACAATTTTGAACTGGTAGATTACCAGTGTCATGAACAAATAAAGGCACCTCTAAGCAACTGAGTTGTTAGACAATTATAAGAGCCCGGTTATCCGGGCTTTTTTATTATCAAAGCTTATTTGCCCTGACCTCTGTACTTCTTCTTGTAGTTCTTAGCGTTCTTAGATCTAGAGATTGAGTTCTTAGAGTGGACACCTGGTCTTTTTCTTTTAGGTTTGTCTAAACGAAGTACCGAGCTTGATGCTTTTGCCATTATTGCATTATGTATGATTTAAGTTTAATGATGTATTTATCTGTATCATCTGAAACTTTTTTATTAAAAAGTGATGTTTTATTTTTTTATGTCAATTATTTTTTGTATATTAGTACTATAATTAAAGATAAAGCATATGACGCTAGTTCGAGAATTTAAATGTGGTATTTCAGGTGATGAATGCGTAATCATTCTAAACGCCTTTAACGAAGAAGTTTGCTTAATTAAGTCAGATTTCTTGGAAATGAAGTCAAACATTGCACACGACGAACGCGAACTTTGGTTAGAAACACATTAATAATAGAAATAATGGTACTAGATTTAAACAAAGAAATGGCCTGGGTAACTTTCCTAGGAGACGGATGGCAAACCGTTTGGCATCCCGTAACTGATGTTGCCGGCAATCATTTGGAATTTGAAGATTCCATCATGGATCATTGCAGAGCACAGTTCAACAACAAGGAAAATTGGGTAAGTTTCGGTATTGCACCTACTAGCCAAATGTTAATGAGAAACTCAGTAAGAGATAATTTGTAAAATATGAGCACAGTAATTTTTGATTTAGATGGCACTTTAGCTTTGATCGATGATCGTCGAGCTAAGAGCCTCTTGAAAAACGGTAAAATGGATTGGGATACATTCTTCGATCCATCAAATATCAACTTGGATAAACCTAATATGCCAGTAATCCACATGGCACGGGTTCTTAAGAACGCAGGACATCAGATCGTTATTTTTAGTGGTCGAAGTGCTGCAACTCAAGATGCAACTGAAGATTGGTTGGAGCAGTTCAAAGTTCCGTTTGATGTTTTGAAAATGCGCCCAGCAACTGGGAATATGAAATGGACAAAAGACGATGTCTTGAAGCAGATGTGGTTGGATGATTTGTTGGTAGATGGCACAGACGTTGTTTGTAGTTTTGATGATCGAGATAAAGTAGTACAAATGTGGCGTGACAATGGAATCACATGTTTCCAAGTAAATTATGGCAACTTTTAGAAATCTCCACTAGCATTAAAGATATATAAATAAAATGTCTTTAATGCTATGGAATTTTATTTAATTTACAAAACTACAAATTTACTAAACAATAA
>Ga0209137_1000119_pt1 | contig 88158 bp, 84 predicted proteins | sample SaaInl5LU_22_DNA_FD_184642 | JGI IMG/M metagenome (GOLD analysis project Ga0209137, IMG submission 184642) | Marine microbial communities from expanding oxygen minimum zones in the Saanich Inlet - ESP_105LU_22_DNA (SPAdes) (version 2) | ecosystem: Environmental > Aquatic > Marine > Intertidal...
GTGGCCGTGAGATTGCTAATGGTTTCTCGGAGCTTAACGATGCGGAAGATCAGGAGTCGCGCTTTAAGCAGCAGGTGGCGGAGAAGGATGCCGGTGATGATGAGGCTATGCACTTTGATGCTGACTATATTCGTGCGCTGGAATACGGTATGCCGCCGACGGCTGGTGAAGGTATTGGTATTGATCGGCTGGTGATGTTGTTGACGGATTCGCCGTCTATCCGCGATGTTCTGTTATTTCCCCATATGCGCCCTGAGTAGTGAGGCGCTGATACTAAGCGGATATAAAAAAGCCCAGCAAGTGCTGGGCTTTTTTATGTCTGGCTTGCAGGCTTATTTCAAGCTTGCGTAGTAGGCGGCCAGATTGGCGATATCTGTGTCTGACAGACCTTTGGCCATGGCAGTCATCATGGCATTGTCGCGCTTGCCATCTCTAAACTGTTTCAACTGGCTTACCAGGTAGGGTTCTTTCTGCCCGGCTAGGTTTGGCCACATGCCGTTATTGCTGATGCCGTTCATGCCGTGACAGCCTGCACAGGTCATTGATTTCTTTTTACCTTCCACTGGGTCTCCGGCCATGGCGCCAAAGGACAGTGTTGCGGCGATAAATGTGATTGCTAGTTTTTTCATAGTAGTCTCCAAGGGTTAATTCTTTGCTGTGCTGTTGCGCAGACAGTGGCTGACAAACAGCGAGGCGCTTAACAGCGCGACCGCTACCACCTGATGGGCTGCGGCTACAGGTACTGGTACATGATAGAGCAGGGTGCTGATACCAAGAGTAACCTGTAAAAAGAGTAGTGCCAGCATGCAGTAGAGGCCGATTTTAATCGGACCCTCAATCTTTGCTCTTAGGGCTTTAAAGCTAAACGTCAATATCAGACCGATAATAATGTAGGCAAATATCCGGTGGTTAAACTGGATAGTGGTAATGTCCTCGAATGCAGCTAGCCAGGCTGGTGCTGTACTGTAGAGCCCCGCAGGTATGAAGCTATCACCCATCAGAGGCCAGGTGTTGTAGGCGTAGCCGGCTTTGGTGCCAGCGACTAATCCGCCAGTCAGGATCATTAAGTAGATGATGACAGACAGACTATAGGAAAAATTTTTAATTCCACTGGGTTGCTGCGATGTTGGGTTTACGAGGCCAAAGGCAGTCCAAAGGATAAAAGAGTATATGAGCACAGCAGCGCCGAGATGGGCTGTTAGGCGATACTGGCTGACATGGGGGTTATCTACCAGGCCACTTTTTACCATGTACCAGCCGAGCAATCCCTGAAAACCCCCGCCGATCAACATGATTAACAGCTTGGGGGTGAGGCCGGCTTTGATTCGTTTGGTGAAGTAAAAAAACAGGAAGGGCACAATAAAAATAATGCCGATCAGTCGCCCCAGTACGCGGTGCAGATATTCGTACATAAAGATGTACTTGAATTCTTCAAGACTCATACCGAGATTAATTTTTTGGTATTCGGGAAACTGCTGGTACTTGAGAAACATCCCCTGCCAGTCAGCTTCTGTTAGCGGTGGGATGACACCCATAATAGGTTTCCAGTCGACCATGGAAAGCCCGGAGTTGGTCAGTCTGGTAACGCCCCCTAGCAGAATCATTCCGAAGATAACGGCGGCGCTAAAAAATAACCAGTAAGCGATCTGGCGGTCGTATTGAAGCCCTTGGTTTAGGGTTGCACTATGGTGGGGCATTGCGTACCTATTTACTCGAGTGTTGACTATTGGGTTGGTGGTCCTTCAACCAAGTTTTATTACGAAAGCGGCGCATATTTAGACCTGATTTTAGTCCAAAATCTAACAGAGATGTCGCATATAGCCAAATGACGTCTGCACCTATTTTAACAAGGATAAAAGGAATCAAAATACGGTTCAGCGCGATGCTGATTACAGTGACCACCATTGGGTATCTGGTGTCGCCTGCGCCGCGCAGAGCACCTGCCATACTAAACTCAATACCCATTAGCGGCAGACTACAGCTAATTATATAGGTGAAGGGTATCAGTAGGGCTACCACTTCAGGGTCGCTGATCATAAACCGGGCAATTTCTTCGGCGAAGCTGCTCATTAGAATGCCACCAAGAATCATGATGTAGACGCAGGTTCGCATGGTTCGCCAGCCTGCATTGTATGCACCCTGATGGTCGCCGGCGCCGAGGTATTGGCTAACTAGGGTGGCGCTCGAAATAGAGAAACTAAACGCGATTACAATCATGAGGCCCAGTATGGACAATCCAATGCCATAGGTGGCGAAAGCAGCATTGCCGTAGCTGGCGAGAAATACCAAAAATACCAGTAGCCCGCCCTGGAAAAATATTTGCTCGAAGGCCGCTGGTGTACCTATCTTTACTAGATCACGACCATTGCGAACAAAATCTGGAATTGGGTTGACCGGCTTAAATGACAGCATCCCGAGTAGCCACAGCGCTATAAAAATAATCACTGTAATAATTGAGCCCACACCATTACCTATTGCTAGGCCAGACAAACCAGCCGCTTTCAGGCCGTGCCAGCCATAGGTGTAGGCCATGCCGAGGTAGACGCCTAAAACCGCGCCCATCAGCGCAGCCCAGAGTGGTGTAGTACTGTCGCCAGTCGCGCGAAAAGCCATGCTAAATATAAGAACAATCAGCATAGGTGGAGCGTACAGTACGGTGTAAAAAACAAAGTCCACGGCCATTTCATGGGCAGCAGGGGTGAGGTTAAAGATGCCAACCAATGGGTCTAAGAAGGGTATGGATACCCATGAGAGAAGCAGCCCATCAACCAAAAACACAAGTACTGACAGCGCTGCTATGCGCCCAGCCATTATTTTGTTTTCTGCGCCCCAATAGCGACCGACTAGGGCAGTAGTGCCGCTGGAAAGCCCCATCATGACGGCGAATAGAATAAAGAACAGGCGCTGTCCTGTGGTAACAGCAGCAGCTTCATCAAGGCCCATGCCGCCAGCGATCTTCAGGAATATAAGACCAGTAAGCATAAAGGCCATATTGCTGAGAATGGTCGGCCAAGTGAGGCGCCAGATAGCGAAAGTGGAGACAGGATTCATGAGCGGCTATGATAACATTCGATGTCTTACATAAGTTAGCTTTTAGTGGATTTGGAGTATTTATATGGTTGATCAAGGCGCTGTCAAAATAGACCCAAGCTGGCTGTCTGTGATCGGCGATGAATTTGATAAACCTTACATGCAGGCATTAAAAGAATTCCTTGTGCAACAAAAAGACAGTGGCAAGGTGATATATCCACCCGGCTCGCAGTGGTTTTCTGCCTTTAACTACACGCCGTTTGGCAGAGTGCGAGTCGTGATACTGGGGCAGGACCCTTACCATGGGCCCCATCAGGCGCACGGGTTGTGTTTTTCGGTGTTACCCGGCGTCAAGGTCCCGCCATCACTGGCCAATATTTATAAGGAACTGGCTGCCGATCTCGATATTCAACAACCCAGCCACGGATGCTTGACCAGCTGGGCTCAGCAGGGGGTGCTGTTGTTAAACGCTACTCTGACAGTTGAGCAGGCTAATGCAGGTGCCCATCAGGGCAGGGGTTGGGAGCAGTTTACCGATCAGGCGATCAGGGCGTTGAATGCACAGCGTGAGGGTATTGTATTTTTACTTTGGGGTAGTCATGCTCAGAAAAAGGGAGCATTTATCGATCAGTCGCGCCATCTGGTGCTAAAATCCGTGCATCCATCACCACTTTCGGCTTACCGAGGTTTTTTTGGCTGTGGGCATTTTTCAACAGCCAATAGTTATCTTCAACAGCAGGGCCAAACTCAGATAGACTGGCAGCTACCAGCAGAACAAGATATTCAGCTTTAAAAATATCTCTACTTTCCCCGGGAATCTTAAATTGCAGACTCGACATTGGCAGACGCCAAAAAATCTTCTTTTGGTTATGACTGTGGCCATGACGCTTGCCTTTGCTACCTGGATGGCACTGCTCAATAATTTTGTAATTGAAAAGGCCAGCTTTAGTGGCGCTGAAATTGGGATGCTGCAAAGTATCCGAGAAATTCCTGGGTTTCTCGCGTTTACTGCAGTGCTGGTATTACTGATTATTAAGGAGCAGTCGTTTGCTTACCTGTCCCTAGCGCTACTGGGTATTGGTGTTGCCATCGCTGGTTACTTTCCCTCTGTGGTGGGCCTCTATCTAACGACCTTTTTGATGTCTGTTGGCTTCCACTATTTTGAAACAGTGAAACAATCGCTCTCATTGCAGTGGTTGAGCATTGATGAGGCACCCAAGGTTCTCGGACAGTTGATAGCCGCGGGCTCTATGGCTTCGCTGCTGGTCTATGGGTTTTTAATGTTAGCTCAGGATCAATTTGGTCTGACCTATCAGGCTATTTATTTGATTGGCGGTAATATTTGTCTGGGCTTGACGCTCTTTGCCTGGCTGGCGTTTCCGCGCTTTGAAAGTACGACAACCCAACGCAAGCACCTCTTGATGCGCAAACGTTATTGGCTATATTACGCGCTGACCTTTATGGGCGGCGCGCGCCGGCAGATCTTCGTAGTTTTTGCTGGGTTTTTAATGGTGGAAAAATTTGGGTATTCGGTAAGTGATGTAGCGGCACTGTATTTGGTTAACCATCTCTTTAACTGGGCCTTTGCAGGACGAATTGGTGCGCTGGTGGGGCGCATTGGTGAACGTCGAGCGCTGACCTTTGAGTACTGTGGGTTGATCTGCGTGTTTACCGCCTACGCCTTTGTTGACAACGCCTACTGGGCTGCTGGCCTGTACGTACTTGATCATCTTTTCTTCAGTTTGGCCATTGCGATTAAAACCTATTTTCAAAAAATTGCCGACCCTGCTGATATGGCATCCACTGCTGGCGTAGCCTTTACTATTAACCATATTGCCGCTGTATTTATTCCTGCACTGTTTGGTCTTATCTGGCTGGTGTCGCCGATGACGGTTTTTCTATTGGGCGCAGTGATGGCGGCGATAAGCCTAATATTGGCACGCAATATCCCGCGAGATCCCAGAGAGGGCAATGAGGTTGTACTGGGTAAGGTGTCGAGTATTACTGCAACTGGCTGAGCGCTCTTGTTTGACGCCAGCCTGATTAATTTTGGCTGAGCATTTACCGCAAAGGCGGCTTGTTGGCTTTAGCGCGCAGCCAGTTTAGGCCTTTGAATATGGCGGGCGTGTTGGCGATTTTGCGTTCAAGGGCAAACTTGCCAGGGTAGTCAATGAGTAGGGCACCCGCCACCATGGTCAGGATCCCCTGCCCGGGCAAGAACAGCATCATAATGCCGCCTAATAAAAGTATATAGCCGAGTAAATTCTTGCTTATAAGAGTAGCTAACCGAATCACAGGACGCCTAGTTTTCCACTGAGTTGGGCGACGCTTTTTGGGTACAAAATAGTCTTCTGGGATTTGAGCTACTAACCAGGGAAGTGAAAGTAAGCTGACAGTAAAAACGCCGAGCGATCCAAGCCCCATCCACATGAGTAGCTGCTGATTTGCTTCTAACAGTTCGATCATCTGATTTAGGGCCCAGGCTTTATTGTGTAAGGCAGGTTGAGGAAGTCTGCTGTATAGGTATGGCCATCAATTTTTATGTCCACAATATCAACAGCTTTGTCAGATAGTACGGCAAGAACTTCTATATGGTCGCCGTCTACAGTCACTGCCGACGCGACATTGCCTATAGCTCGATCATCAGTGTCGAAAATCTCAGTGCCTGGAGCTGGCAAACTGCCGGATTTTAAACTCAGGTGGTGCATTCTGCGTTTTACAGCGCCGCGATAATGGGCGCGCGCGACAATCTCCTGGCCTGTGTAGCAGCCTTTTTTAAAGCTGATGTAACCTAAGGCATCGAGATTTATCATCTGCGGAATAAACATATCAGTGGTCTCGGCAGTAATATCGGCCATGCCATTGCGAAGTCGCTCCAGATCCGTAATTGGTGTGATATCTGCTGGAGCCGGTATGTGGGTGATCTCAGTTTTAAAGAACACCGCATACTTTTTTAAGCTGGTGATGGCGATGTCGGTAACCGAGTTATGGGTTTCCAGCAGAATACGGCCATCGGCGTCCAAGCTTGCTTTAAACAGGTAAACAATCCGCCCTTTGGGGGTGCACTGGGCACCAAGGATGCTCTGTTCCTCAGTAAGGCTGTCCATATCACAGGTAACCTGACCCTGTAGAAACTTGCGACTGTCGGGACCTGTGAGTTGAATGTAACCTCTGTTGCTAGTCTGCTCTGTCATTGCCTATCCGTTTTGTTCACTTCAATAAGCTTCTTTATGCTGTAATAAAATCCACAGCTGTAGGTTAATTGGCGATTGTCTCTTATAATGCGGCTTTAACACAATTAATGATTCACGATGAATAAAAACCGCCTAATGTGGGCCAGTCGCCGGGGTATGTTGGAACTAGACCTGATTCTGCAACCCTTTGTTGAAAATACCTTCGATTCTCTCCCAGAAGATGATCAACTGCGCTTTGAGGCGCTGCTTGAGCGTGAAGATCAGCAGCTTTTTGTCTGGCTGATGAAGCGCGAGCAGCCGACAGATCCCGACACACAAAGGATTGTGCAGATTATTCATGAGAACCACCGCCGACCAAATTGAAGTCACGCTAAGCCCCTCAAAAAGGCTGTTTTTTTCTCGATTAGCCCTGTTTGTTTTTGTATCTGTATTTATCCTGTTTATGCCAATCCTTATGTGGGGAAAGTTGGCAGGCACAGGGTTGGTTCTTTTGATAGCCCTGAAGCATTGGCGTGACTGGCAGGCCAGAAAAAACCAAGTTTTGCGTTTTGTGCCATCCGCAGACAGTTGTATTTTGGAAGCGGGTCAACAGTGCAGGCTAGCAGCTAATCAGTTTGTCACTGGCAAGCTGGTGATACTTTACCTAATTACTGCTGGTGGTAAAAAGATTAGCTTTGTGATTCCCATAGATGCCATGCCCGAGGAGCAGCACAGACGCTTGCGACAGCTCCTGGTGGCAAGAACTAGTGCTGGCTGATTATCACATTCTGCCCGGCAAAGTTAATCGGCACCATTACAGTATCTCTCGCGATAGGAGAGAGTTCTGGATAGTCCAATGTGTAGTGCAGTCCTCGGCTCTCCTTGCGTTGTAGGGCACAGCGAATGATTAATTCCGAGACAGTGGCCAGATTGCGCAGCTCCAGAAGATCTCTGGTGACTTCACAGTTACTGTAGTACTCCTGAATTTCACTTTGTAACAGCTTGATTCTGTGTTGCGCCCGTTCCAGCCGTTTGTTGGTGCGCACAATGCCGACGTAGTCCCACATAAATCGCCGCAACTCATCCCAGTTGTGTGAAATAACGACTTTCTCATCTGAACTGCTAACTCGGGAGGCATCCCAGTTTGGGACAAAGTCTGGTTCGACAATCCCTGAAATCAGCTTGTTGATATCCGCTGCCGCAGCCTGAGCATACACAAGGCATTCGAGGAGAGAATTACTGGCCATACGATTGGCGCCATGCAGCCCAGTAAAGGCAGTTTCTCCAATAGCGTAAAGGTTGAGAAGGTCGGTCTGACCTCGCTCATTGACCATCACACCACCACAGGTGTAGTGGGCCGCTGGCACCACAGGTATTTGGTCTTTGGTAATATCAATGCCAAATTCTAAGCAGTTTTTATACATGCTTGGAAAATGCTCAATAATAAACTCAGCTGGTTTGTGAGTAATATCCAGATACAGACAGTCGCTACCCAACCGTTTCATTTCATGATCAATGGCTCGCGCAACTACATCTCGCGGGGCCAACTCGGCATCAGGATGAAACCTATCCATAAATCGGCTGCCATCTGGTAGGCGCAGCAGAGCCCCTTCACCTCGCAAAGCCTCAGTAATCAAAAATGACTTGGCTTTAGGGTGATAGAGGCAGGTGGGGTGAAACTGATTGAACTCTAGATTGGCTACACGGCAGCCCTTGCGCCATGCCATAGCTAGCCCGTCGCCGCTAGCTCCATCCGGATTGCTGGTGTACAGATAGGCTTTGCTGGCGCCACCTGAGGCCAAGACCACAGTCTTTGCCTGAAACAGCGAGACCACACCGGTTTTAATATTTAGCATGTAGCAGCCGGTACAGCGTATTTTTCGTGAATTGTTGTCTGCCTGAGTCGTGAGGTCGACAGCGCAGTGATTTTCAAATAGCTCTATATGGGGTGCGGCAATAACCTGATCAACTAGGGTCCCGGTCACTTCTTTACCCGTGGCGTCTGCTGTGTGCAGGATGCGCCTGTGGCTGTGACCACCTTCCTGAGTTAGGTGGTAGTGTTCTTGGTCTGAGTCACGGGTGAAATGCACTCCCTGCTCAATTAGCCAGTTAACCGCTCCGGGCCCATTCTCTACCACAAGGCGAACGGCATCTTCGTGGCAGAGACCAGCGCCGGCTACCAATGTGTCGGCGATATGAGCCTCCGCGCTATCGTCTTTATCGAACACGGCGGCAATACCGCCCTGAGCTAGCCATGAGGCACCGGCCTGCATTGAAGCCTTGCTGATAAGCGCAATGCGAAGATTTTTATCCAGCTGCAGGGCCAGGGTTAAACCGGCAACGCCACTGCCAATAATCAAAACATCGTAGAGATGAGGTTGTTTCATTTTTGAGCCACAAATATTGATCGCAGCATGATAGTATAAGCTCAGAAATCGTGCGACTAATATAGACGAACTTATTGGGCTATTGCTGGTCTTTCTTTGGTGGCCGCTGAAAGTTGAGAATTTTCAACTATAAAAATATAACCCTAGAGTTGGGAAAACGGATTGCTCCATGACGGAAACTAAAGCAGAACCAACTGACCAGCAGTTGGTGGTTAGAGTGCAAAAAGGCGATAAAAGAGCCTTTGATCTTCTGGTTTTAAAATACCAATACAAAGTTCAGGCCATTGTCGGTCGATTTATTCGTGATACCGATGAGGTGGCTGATGTCACCCAAGAGGCCTTCATTAAGGCCTACAGAGCGCTGCCCAGATTTCGAGGTGATAGTCAGTTTTATACCTGGTTATACCGCATTGCAGTTAACACCTCAAAAAATTATCTAGTAGCGCGCAGTCGTCGACCCCCATCTTTTGATGTAGATGTTGGGGATGCCGAGTACTACGCGGGTAGTGATAGACTCAAGGACACTGGTACGCCTGAGAACCAATTGTTTCGCGATGAATTGGAAGCGGTTATTAACCTTGCCATGGAGGATTTACCCGAAGATTTGCGCACTGCCGTAACATTGCGGGAGTATGAAGGCCTCAGTTATGAGGATATCGCTGAGGTTATGGACTGCCCCGTAGGCACTGTAAGATCGAGAATATTCCGCGCTCGAGAGTCGATAGACGTGCGAGTTTTAGATTTAATGGATGGTAATTAAAAGAATGGTGAACCTTTCTGTTAAACGTAGGTCATACCAACAGACTTTTTTGCAACAGAAGAGCGCCGTGAAACAACATTTTAACAACAGCAGCGATATTGGGCTGCGAAACTATATTTTGAAAGAGGCAATTAGATGAGCGACAGCAAAGAGCGGTTGGCAGAATCACTCTCAGCTCTAATGGATGGTGAGACTACTGAGATTGAGTTGCATCGGATCCTCAAAGAAGTAGGAATTGACCAGGGTCAAATAACGGACAGTAAAAGTGTCAGACATACTTGGCATCGTTACCACATGGTTTCTGCTTCTATTGCCGGAGAGCCCGTCAGCCGGCTGGATATGTCTGCTTCTATCTCTGCAGCAGTTGATGCTGAGGGCGCTCATAGAATCCACCCGCTTCAAAAGTTTATGAATTCCACAGGTCGCTTTGCGATTGCGGCCTCTGTTGCCATGGTTGCGGTGCTTGGCGTCCAGCAGCTAAATAGCCCAGATCCCTCAAGCGTAGACGCTATTCAGTTTGCTGAAATGGATATAAATGGCGCAGAGCAAAATAGCGGCCCCGCCATTCAATTCCCCTCTGGCTTTCAGCCTAGCATTCAGGCCCGAACAGTGAGCGCGGGGGGTAATAACAAAACCTCTCAACACCTAGTGCCAGTGGTGCAGGTTCGCAAAGCGGCCAATCAACAGTTTTCAGAAAATGAACTTCGCGCCTATATGGACGATATTATGCTCAAGCATTCTAATAACGCTGCGCTAAACAGTAATCAGGGCATGCTGCCATTTGCTCGGGTTACTAAGAGTGGGGCGAATTCCAATAAAGAGTAATTTGATGTTGTTGAATAAGCGGTTTATAAATTTAAAACTGGCGGCTCTTTTAGCCGCCGTTTTTATGCATGGCTCATTATCAGCGCAACAGATGGAGTCGGCCTATGATCTTATAGCGCGCATGGCCAAGGCATCCAAAGAACTTAGCTACAAAGGTTTATTTACCTACGAGTACCGCGGGCAGCTGCGTAGTGTAAAGGTGGTGCATTTGGTTCGCGAGGGTCAAACCTATGAGCGCATAGTTCACATGGATGGGCCGGAGCGAGAAATAGTGCGCCGAGGCGATCATCTCAGCTGTATGCGCCCCGCAGATATGCTGTTGCGCGGCAGTCCGCTCAGGATTAATGACAGCTATGCCCACCTTGAGGATTATTACGATTTTTATATTCGTGGCAACGCTCGGATTGCCGGTCGAAAGGTAGCGCTGGTCGAGGTGTTACCCAAAGATAAGCTCCGCTATGGCTATATTGTCGCCATCGACAAAGAGACGGGTTTAATGCTGCAGTCTATTTTACTCAGTCAGTCTGGCAAGCCTCTTGAGCGCTTTCAGTATGTGGATATTTCTTTTGTTGCAGACATAGACAGCTTTGAACTCTCCTCAGGTATGGCAGACTCTGAAGATATCGATGTCAATCAATCTGCCTGTTTGGAAAACAATCAAACTACTCAACCAGAGCGTTCCGAATGGGAGCCTCAGTGGTTGCCGCCGGGTTTCGTACTATCTTCCTATCAGCCGGCCGGCGCTGACGGGCAAGAATCTTGGATGTATACCGATGGTCTCGCGGTTTTCTCGATTTTTATTGATTCTAACGAGCAGAGCCGCCAGTTCCCGCCTCTAGATGCCAAGCTAGGTACTACTGTGGCTGTGCTGACTAAAGCCAACTACAACGATCAGCACTACGCTATTTGCGTGGTGGGCGAGATACCTCGGTCTACCGCTAACCAGATTGCCAGCGCTATACGTCCTCTGGCTACTCTGAACAAGCCCTCTGAAGAGGCGCAGGGCAGCTAGATGATTTTTGAAACCGGCACCGTGGTTGCGGTGGAGTCTGACGGTCTCTGGGTTGAGACAATCCAGAAAACAGCTTGCGAGGCCTGTGTAGCCAAAAAAGGCTGTGGTACTCGAGTGCTGTCCAAGCTTACTGGCAAGACCAACCGAATTCGTGTGCTGCTAAATCAACAGCCTGCCGATAGTCTTTCTGTAGGTCAGGACGTCACCATTGCCATCCCTGAAGATGTAATAGTTAAAGGGTCTATGCTGGTTTATTTGTTGCCCGTGGTCTGTGCATTAATCGGCACCTGGGCGGTTGGATCATCAGGTGACCTTTTGGCAATTCTGGGAGCGCTAAGCGGACTGCTGTTTGGTGGTCTAATTGTGAGCCTAAGAAGTAAAAAAACAAGGAACGATTCCCGTCTTAACCCTGTCTTATTTGATATGCCTAGTGATAAGCAAGTATTAGAAATTCTGTAACAGCATTTTATTCGTTAACCTACTGTCGGAGATTGCTCTGTGCTGAAGAAATTCATCGTCGTAATCAGTTTTGTTTTATTAATTGTTTCACCCTCTTATGCCGAATTACCTAGCTTCGCCGATTTGGTGGATGAGGTTTCCCCAGCAGTTGTAAAAATTAATACTGTCACCAACCGAGCCAATCAAAGTAAGCGATTAAATCGTCAGGATCAGCTCCCTGAGCTATTTCGCGATCTATTTGAACAGCGCAACCGTCAACAGCAGCCACCACCGCCAGCGCGCTCCATGGGGTCTGGTTTTGTCATATCTAAAGATGGGTATATTCTGACCAACCATCATGTGGTCGACGGTGCTGACGAGATTCAAGTTCTGTTTGCCGATCGCCATGAGTACAGGGCTGAGATTATTGGCTCCGATCGTCGCTCAGATCTAGCCCTGTTAAAAATTGAGGCAGAAAACCTGCCAGCCCTAGAGTTTGCCGATGCAGATGCGCTGCGTGTCGGTGAGTGGGTGTTGGCCATAGGCTCACCTTTCGGTCTCGATTACTCAGTGACAGCAGGTATTGTCAGCGCGATAGGCCGCAGCATCCCCACTGAAAAAGGTGAAAATTATGTGCCCTTTATCCAGACTGATGTAGCCATTAACCCAGGCAACTCTGGCGGTCCGTTATTTAATTTGGACGGCGAAGTCGTGGGTATCAACTCTCAGATTTATTCTCGCTCAGGCGGCTCTATTGGATTGTCCTTTTCCATTCCCGCCAGCGTGGCATTAGATGTGGTTGCGCAACTCAAATCCGATGGCAGGGTTCAACGCGGTTGGCTCGGTGTAGTCATTCAGGATGTAGACAAGGCACTGGCGGAATCTCTAGAGCTTGGCAAACCACAGGGCGCCTTGATCAATGCAGTCGAAGAGGACGGTCCGGCCGATAGAGGTGGCATAGTGCCGGGCGATGTAATTGTCAGCTTCGATGGTCAGCCAATAGTGAATTCTGGGGATTTACCTCATGTGGTCGGTGGTGTTGCGCCTGGCAGCAAAGTCTCTGTTGAGATCTATCGCGAGGGCAAGCGTAAAACGCTCAATGTTGAGGTTGGTTCTCTGGATAAGAATGCCGACTCGGTGGCCAATAGCGACATTGATAGCAGTGACCGACTGGGTCTGATTACCGCGCCTGTCAGCGATAGCGAGCGTCAGCAACTGCGCCTGCGTGGCGGTATTATGGTGGCTGAGGTGGCTGCTGATTCAGCTGCTGCTAGGGCTGGTCTCCGCACTGGGGACATCATAGTTCAGCTCGGCTATAGCCGCATAGATGATTTAGATGAGTACCGTCAGGTGGTCAAGGAATTGCCTGAAAACACGCCTATAGCCATCCGCTTTTATCGTGGTGGTCAGGCGATATTTAGAACCATCCAGATCGATTGACACCAGGCTTATAGGTCGCTCGATATTCCACCCTGAGTATCGAGCGGCAGAGCCGGTTCTAATAGCCACTGGGCCTTAAATAGGCTAGAATCCGCGGGCATTTTTTAAGGGCAGCGCAAACACCTTGTCAGATCTAAGTCATATCAGAAATTTTTCTATTATCGCCCATATTGATCATGGTAAATCGACCATTGCGGATCGCTTTATTCAACTCTGTGGCGGCCTCAGCGAACGTGAAATGGCCGCACAGGTGTTGGACTCAATGGATATTGAGCGCGAGCGCGGTATTACCATTAAGTCCCAGAGCGTGACCCTGCCGTTCACGGCGGAAGATGGAAAGACCTATCAGCTAAACTTTATCGACACGCCAGGTCATGTCGACTTTACCTATGAAGTCTCGAGATCCCTTGCCGCCTGTGAGGGTGCCTTGCTGATTGTTGATGCCGCGCAGGGAGTAGAGGCTCAGTCTGTAGCCAACTGCTACACCGCCATCGCTCAGGGGCTCGAAGTTATTCCTGTGCTTAATAAAATGGATCTGCCGCAGGCGGAGCCAGAAAAAGTCATTAACGAAATTGAAAATATCATTGGTATTGAGGCTGAGAATGCGGTGCGTTGTAGCGCCAAAACCGGTGCCGGTATCAAAGATATTCTGGAGGAGCTGGTTAAGCAGGTCCCCGCGCCTCAGGGTGATGTAGATGCACCGTTGCAGGCACTCATTATCGATTCTTGGTTTGATAGCTATTTAGGTGTTGTCTCGCTGGTGCGTGTGATGCAGGGCACTCTAAGTACTAAGTCTAAGATTGTGGCTAAGTCTATCGGTAAGGCCCATATGGTGGACAGCGTTGGTGTGTTTACTCCTAAGCGCAAAGAGACCGGTGTGCTAAGAGCTGGTGAAGTAGGCTTTATGGTGGCGGGTATCAAGGATATCCTTGGCGCCCCAGTGGGTGACACCATTACTAACTTCAGCACACTGGACGTTGATCCGCTGCCCGGATTCCAGAAGATAAAACCTCAGGTCTATGCGGGCCTATTCCCTGTGGATTCCGATGATTTTGAAGACTTCCGCGAGGCCCTATCCAAACTGGCTGTCAATGATGCGTCCCTGTTCTATGAGCCAGAGAGCTCAGATGCCTTGGGATTTGGGTTCCGCTGTGGCTTTCTTGGCATGCTACATATGGAGATTATTCAGGAGCGCCTCGAACGAGAGTACGATCTTGATCTGATCACCACGGCACCCACCGTAGTCTATGAGATCCTCACCAGCAAAGGTGAGACACTGTATGTGTCCAACCCCTCCGACTTGCCAGATCCAGGCAATATTGACGAAATGCGCGAACCTATTTGTGAGGCCAATATACTAGTGCCCAAAGACTATGTGGGTAACGTTATTTCTCTGTGTATTGAAAAACGTGGTGTTCAAAAAGATATGCAATTTATTGGTGGTCAGGTATCGATCCGCTACGAGCTACCCATGAGTGAAGTCGTGATGGACTTTTTTGATCGGTTAAAATCTGTGAGCCGCGGATTTGCCTCGTTGGACTACAGCTTTATCCGATTTGAAGCCGCCTCACTGGTTAAACTCGATATTTTGATTAACGGTGACCGAGTCGATGCTCTGGCGGCGATTATTCACCGCGACCACTCTGTTCAAAAAGGCCGTAATCTCGCTGATAAAATGAAAGAGCTTATTCCTCGTCAAATGTTTGACGTGGCCATTCAGGCAGCTGTTGGCGGCAGTGTTATCGCGAGAACAACGGTTAAGGCGCTGCGAAAAAATGTAACGGCTAAATGCTATGGCGGTGATGTGACCCGCAAGAAAAAGTTGCTGGAAAAACAAAAGGCCGGCAAAAAGCGTATGAAACAGGTGGGCAGTGTTGAGATACCCCAGGACGCGTTTCTGGCAGTTCTCAAGACTTAACCAATGATGGTTTACAACGGAGGCAGGTCCTGATGGATCTCAACTTTGAACTCATATTAACGCTGATTTTTTTGTTGGCTGCAGTGTTTTGGCTGCTAAATAAATTTTTGGTCAAGCAACAAGAGGGGCTCATCGAGTTTACTGGCTCTTTGGCTCCGGTGCTCGGTCTGGTGCTTATACTGCGGTCATTTATTGTTGAGCCTTTTCAAATTCCCTCTCAATCCATGGTGCCGACCCTCAAGGTAGGCGATTTTATTCTGGTTAACAAATGGGCCTACGGCGTACGCTTGCCTGTACTGCGTACCAAAGTAATCGAGGTTGCATCGCCAGAGCGCGGGGATGTAATGGTGTTTTTTCCGCCTCACACAGATCGTTACTTTATCAAGCGTGTGGTAGGTTTGCCGGGAGACCAGGTCAATGTAATTAACGGCGTACTTTACATCAACGGCGAAAAAATGATGCAGACGTCTATGCCAGATATGTCTGAATCACCTCGCTCTGTTGTTATGACTGAAACCTTTGATGATGCTGAACATCTGATTCAAAAGCGCAGGTCCCCTACGCGTCTGAGTCAAAATTATTCGGCCGTAGTGCCTCAGGGGCACTACTTTATGATGGGAGATAACAGAGACAATTCGAGCGACAGCAGGGTCTGGGGCCCAGTGCCTGAAGAACGTATTGTTGGTAAAGCGTTTGCTCGATGGATGTTCTGGAACACCTTTTTTAGCGTCCCCAGTTTTGAGCGTGCAGGTACAATTTACTAGGCAAATCCAGTAAAGTAACTGCCAGCAAACTTCAGGATGAAGGTGATTTTTGTCAAGGAGGAAGAGATGAAGGCAGATAGTAGGCAGCAGGGCGCGACATTAACCTCGACAATTTTTGTAGTGCTTATAGCGGGATTTGCTCTTTCAACGGCATTTAAAATAGGGCCCCATTATTTGGATAACCGGATTATTGCCGGCGCTATAAAACAGGTGGGTCAGACGGGAATCAAGGATAAATCCAGCGCCGAAATCCGACGAAAAATTGCCGACTTTTTACTATCAACAATGTCCGAGATGTAAATGCCAGTCAGATACAGATTACTCGTGACAGGCAGGGTGTAAGAATAAGTTTGGATTATGAAAAAAGAATTGAAATGTTTGGCAATGTTTATGTTGTGCTTAAATTCACCAACCACTACGACAGTGCTGAGCAGACTAATTAATCTGAGGATTATCAGTGGCAAGCAATGTCCGGCAGCTCCAAGAGCGCCTGCAATACCAGTTCAGTGATCCAGAGCTTCTGGAGCTTGCCCTGTCTCATCGGAGTCGCGGCAGCGCCAATAACGAGCGCCTTGAATTTCTGGGTGATTCCATACTCGGACTTACAGTTACTGACTTTCTCTACCGCCAGTTTCCCAATGCCCGAGAGGGCGATCTAAGTCGTATGCGCTCACAAATTGTGCGTGCTGAATCCCTAGCGGAGGTGGCAAAGAATCTGCAGTTGGGTTCGCATCTATTGTTGGGCCCGGGAGAAATGAAGAGTGGTGGCCACCGCCGCGAGTCAATTTTAGGGGATACAGTAGAAGCCCTGATTGGCGCTATTTACCTTGATTCTGGCATGGCCGAAGCACGCCTTGCGATTAAAAGTTGGTTCGCAGAGCTGTTGGCAGCTGCATCTGATGTACAGCCAGCCAAAGATGCAAAAACAGGCCTGCAGGAATGGCTGCAGCAGCGAGGGAAACCCCTGCCAGTTTACGAGTTAGTAAACACCGGGGGAGAGGCTCATAGTCGTCTTTTTACCGTGAGTTGCCGAATTGAGATCATAGATAAAACAATAAGTGCCACCGCAAGTAGTCGCCGCAAAGCGGAACAGATGGTGGCAGAAGAGCTATTAACCGAATTGGAGAGAGACCGGTGACAGAAGCTAAACCCCGCTGCGGCTATGTCGCTATTGTCGGCCGTCCCAATGTAGGAAAATCTACATTGCTCAATCATATTCTTGGGCAGAAACTCTGTATTACCTCGCGCAAACCTCAGACTACCAGACATACGCTACTTGGGATTAAGACCGAGGCTGATTTGCAGATGATTTTTGTTGATACCCCAGGTATCCACACTAATCAGGAAAGGGCTATTAACCGGGTTATGAATCGCTCCGCTGCCAGTGTCATCGCCGACGTCGACCTGGTGATTTTTGTGGTTGACCGTTTTGAATGGAGTGAGGCTGACGAATATGTTGCTAAGCATCTAAGCAACAGCACTGTGCCTGTAATCGTCGCAGTCAATAAGGTAGATATGGTTGAAGACAAGCAGGCGCTTCTGCCCCACCTGCAGTTTTTAGCTGGCAAAGTGAATGCGGCGGGACTTATTCCCCTGTCGGCATTGCGCAAAACCAATCTCGATGAACTTGAAGAAAAAATAAAAACCTATATTCCAGAAAATATGCACATGTTTCCTGATGATCAGATTACTGATCGCAGCGAACGGTTCTTAGCCGCTGAAATTGTTCGCGAAAAAATCACCCGCCAGTTGGGTGCTGAGGTTCCCTATCAGGTTACCGTAGAGATCGAGGAATTTCGCGCTGAAAAGAAAGTTACTCACATAAGTGCGTTGATACTGGTTGAGCGAGAGGGTCAGAAGAAAATTATCATTGGCACCAATGGTGAGCGGATTAAAAAGATTGGCGCTCAGGCCCGCGCCGATATGGAGAGCCTACTGGATTGCAAAGTAATGCTTAGAACCTGGGTCAAGGTTCGCAGCGGCTGGTCCGATGATGAAAGAGCTCTGCGCAGTCTTGGCTATATGGACCAGTAGACGACCATGCGTGTTGATGGCGAGCTTGGCTATGTTTTGCACTCTGCGCCCTACAGAGAGACCAGCCTGCTTGTTGATCTGTTCACTCCTGAGTATGGCCGTGTGCGCTGTGTAGCCAAGGGGTTCCGCAAGCCCAATAAGCGGGGCGTTAGTCGCGCCCTGTTCCCCTACACCGAACATTCGCTTTGTTGGCAGGGGCGAGGTGACCTAAAAACGCTTACCCGTGCCGATGCTATTGCCGCCCCAGCCTTTCTGCAGCAAGAGGCGCTTTTTACCGGGCTCTATGCTAACGAGTTAGTGTTTCGCCTGCTGCATGAGTATGACCCACACCCATTCCTCTACCAACAGTACAGGCAATTTATCAGCCAGTTAGCACAGGGTGGTCCAGATGAGCTTATGCTTCGAAATTTGGAAATGACTCTGCTCGAGGAACTAGGGTATGGCTTGGTGCTGGACACTGACATAGAAGGTACTGGATTAATCCCAGATCGCCTCTACCAATATATACCTGAGCGAGGCTTGTCTCTGCTGGCCAATCAACAGAAGCGCACTGCCTCGACTCTTGAGGGGGCAGATATTATCGCTCTGCTAGAGGGTAATTTTAGTCAACGTTCCGTGATGAAAACTGCCAAGCAGCTTACTAGAGGGGTGATAGACTTCTATCTTGGTGGGCGACAGCTGCACAGCAGAGAATTGTATCGCCAGCATCTGCAGTCGGTAGAGATCAACCAACATACTATCAATCTTCGGGAGCAACCCTAATGGCTCTAGCTATAGGCACAGATATTGTTGAGATCAAACGCATAGTCTCGGTAGTAGACCGTCAGGGCGATAGATTTGTGGACCGAGTGCTCTGTTATAGCGAACGCGAGGAATATCAGCGACTTAAGCGGAATACTGCATTTTTGGCCAAGCGTTTCGCTGCCAAAGAGGCTGTGGCTAAGGCCCTTGGTACCGGCATTGGTCATGGTGTCAGCTTTCAGGATATCTGTATTAGTAACAATTCAAAGGGTGCCCCTGAGGTTGACCTGTCTGGCGGAGCTGCTGAAGTTTTGGAATCTCTCGGTGGCAGCAAGGTGCTATTGAGCCTCGCTGATGAACAAAGCTATGCTGTGGCCTATGTGGTGATAACCTAGATAATGGCCTGTGGGCATATCTTATATAAAAAAATTCTTGGTCATAGCTGTCCCAAGCAGGCGCAGATTAATAGTATCAGGCACAATATCAATCTTATTTGAGTAGGTGACAGAGCATTAAGATGGACTATCCAACAATAGAACAATGCGTCGGCAGCACCAGATTGGTGCGTCTGCAGCGCATGCCCGGTCAAACGTCAAACAAAATCCTGGCAAAGCTAGAGGGCGACAATCCCGCGGGCAGTGTCAAGGATCGGCCCGCTCTGAGTATGATCAAGCACGCGCAGGCGCGTGGTGAAATTAAGCCCGGTGACCGCTTAATTGAAGCTACCAGTGGCAATACAGGGATTGCTCTGGCAATGGCAGCCGCAATGATGGGCTATCGCATGACTCTTATCATGCCCGACAACGCCACTGATGAGCGCAAATGGGCTATGACAGCCTATGGTGCAGAACTAATTGAAGTCAGTCAGGCCGAGGGTATGGAAGGAGCTAGAGACTTGGCTCAGAAGATGCAGGCTCAGGGTCTGGGTACAGTGTTGGATCAGTTTAATAATCCAGATAATCCCCTCGCCCATTACGAGGGTACCGGGCCTGAAATATGGCATGACACTGCTGGTACGGTGACGCATTTTGTGAGCTCCATGGGAACCACGGGCACCATTATGGGGGTTTCTGCTTTTCTGAAAAAACAAAATTCACAGATTGAGATAATTGGGCTTCAGCCAGAAGACGGCGCATCAATACCGGGAATTCGCCGCTGGCCCAAAGCCTATATGCCAGGGATTTTTGACGCTGCCAAGGTAGATAGAGTGATGGATATTTCCCAGCAAGATGCGGAACACACAATGCGCCGCCTTGCCCGCGAAGAGGGAATTTTTTGCGGTGTTTCCGCTGGTGGCTCAGTTGCCGCTGCACTAGCTCTAAGTGAAACTGTCGAAAATGCCACCATTGTTACGATCATTTGCGACAGGGGAGACCGCTACCTATCCTCTGGTATTTACGGTTAATAGGCGGAGATAGATACCTTGACCTCAGAATACAGTATTCAGGATTTACGTTACCTGATGACGCGGCTGCGTAATCCGAAAACTGGGTGTCCCTGGGATATAAAGCAGACATATAAGACCATTACGGCGCATACCATTGAAGAAGTTTATGAAGTGGTTGATGCTATTGAGCGGGACGATATCAAGCACCTAAGTGAGGAGCTAGGCGACCTACTTTTTCAGATTATCTTCTATTCGCAGCTCGGAGAGGAAGATAACCAATTTAATTTTGATACAGTGGTATCCAGCATTACCAGCAAGCTATTGCGGCGTCATCCCCATGTGTTCCCCGATGGCACCTTGCCCTCCGTCAGGTCAGTGGACAGAGTCGCCAGTGAAGCAGAAATAAAGCGTAATTGGGAAGCGATCAAACAACAGGAGCGATCAGGGAAGGGCGCGCCTAGTACTCTTGACGATATACCTCTGGCACTGCCGGCGTTAAGCCGTGCTCACAAATTACAAAAGCGAGCCGCAGGAGTCGGCTTTGACTGGCCTGAGGTCAAGTTAGTTATCGACAAGGTCAAAGAAGAAATAGCCGAACTAGAGGCGGAAATCAGCAAAGGTAATTCACAGGGCGTTGAGGAAGAATTGGGTGATCTACTGTTTAGCTGCGTCAACTTAGCTCGCCACCTTGCGACGGATCCCGAAAAGGCACTGGCGCGATCGAATATCAAATTTAAACGCCGTTTTGAAGCGATGGAGTCCGCGGTAGGTGCAAAGCAATTCTCTCAGTTAAGCCTGGATCAGATGGAGGCTCTCTGGGTTCAGGTAAAACTCTCAGAGTCAAGTTTGTAAATAACCAATATGGCTTCTCTGAGACCCACAAGCTGGTGCCCTCAGGCTTGTCTGCCTCGTCTAATAAGTGTATGGTGGCCGGCCGTTTTAAAGGGCTGAAAGTTTCATCATTGAGTCCAGTCTGACTCTCAGAGTATCTTTATTAAGCGCAGCGATTATCTTTAAGGAACATGTTAATGAGATTGATATTGTTAGGTCCTCCAGGTGCAGGCAAAGGCACTCAGGCGCAATTTATTACTGAGAAATATAGCGTACCGCAAATTTCAACGGGCGATATGCTGCGCGCTGCGGTAAAGGCCGAGTCAGAGCTTGGTTTGCAGGTCAAAGATGTTATGGCGTCAGGTGGATTAGTGTCTGACGACCTAATTATTGCTTTAGTCAAAGAACGTATAGCTCAGCCCGACTGTGCAAATGGTTTTCTATTTGACGGCTTCCCCAGAACTATCCCTCAGGCCGAAGCGCTGGTCGACGCGGGCGTTGACATACAATATGTTATCGAGATTTCGGTTGATGATGAAGAAATTGTTGCTCGGCTAAGTGGGCGACGTGTTCACGAGCAGTCAGGACGGGTCTACCATGTGCAACACAATCCTCCGAAAATTGCTGGCTTGGACGACGAAACAGGCGAACCACTGCTGCAGCGTGAAGATGACCAAGAAGACACTGTTCGCAATCGTTTAACCATCTATCACGATCAAACAAAGCCGCTGGTTAACTTTTATACTGAGCTATCTAACAGCGCTGATAAGGCGCCTGTGTTTGCCTCAATCAATGGCCTGGGTCCCTTAGCTGAGGTGCAGAGCAGAATAGTTTCTGTGCTTGGTTAAAATATTTATTTTTAAAATTATGGTTTGTAAAAACCCGCTAAATTTAAGTTGATTAGCGGGTTTTTTTGTGCCTCTGATATCAGCAAAAAGCAAATAATCGGCGATTGTTATTTTTTTTTTGAAATCCCGTATAATGTGAAAAAGTTTAACTGATCCCTTTTATTCAGGTTATGGAGAGCAATGTGAAAAAGCCAGCAAAGAAATCAACTGTTAAAAAAACTTCAGCCGCTAAGCCTGCCACTAGTGCAACAAAGCCGAAGGCAAGGGCTGTGGTAAAAAAAGTTAAAGTGAAAAAGGCTGTAGCTAAAAAGGTCGGAGCTAAAAAAGCTGTGGCTAAAAAAGTCGCGACGAAGAAGCCAGCTGCAAAAAAAGTAGCGACTAAAAAAACAGTCGTCAAGAAATCAGTTGCTAAAAAGCCAGTTGCTAAAAAGCCAGTTAATAAAAAGTCGGTCGCTAAAAAATCACCAGTTAAAGTTAGCAGCTTGCAGTCAAAAGTTAAAACTCAAGCAGCGCGTCTTGATGCGTCTCGTAAAAAAATTGTTGCAGCTAAAGATAAGCTGGCCGCCAAAGCAACCAATCAGGCTCGTAAATCGCTGGATACGGCGCGCAAAGACTTTAAGTCTAACAACGCTAAATTAAAAGCTCTTCAGGCTGATTTAAAGGCTGCTAAAACTGCTCAGCGTGTTGCTCAGATTTTGGCGGGAGTCGCCAAAGCTGAGGCCAAGTCTGAAGCTTCTTTGAAAGCACTCAGTGCGCGAATTGAGAAGAAATCCAAGACAGATTTAAGTGCTGCTGTTAAGAAGTTTGAAGCTCGCTGGCTGAAGGCTCGTGCGCTCGCTGATGCTAAGCGTCTTAAGGCTGCTAAGAAAGCGGCGGCGGAAAAAGTGAAGGTAGCTGAAAAAATTGCTGCTGCTCAGATGAAAGCTGAAACCGCAAAGGCAAAGGCAAAAGCTGAAAAAGAAGCAGCTAAAAAAGCGACGGCTAAAAAAGCTACAGCTAAGAAGGTTGCAGTTAAAAAGGCTACAACTAAGAAAGCGACAACTAAGAAGGCGTCAGTCAAAAAGTCTGTAGCCAAGAAGCCTGCAGTTAAAAAAGTCGCTGCTAAAAAAATAGCGGCTAAAAAAATAGCGGCTAAAAAAACCGCTGCTAAAAAGCCAGCGGTAAAAAAAGCATCAGGTAAGAAAACTACCGCAGCCAATAAAAGTACGACCGCTAAAAAAGCCTCAGTAGCGAAGGCGGCAGCCAAAAAGGCTCCACGTGCAAAATCGGCAGCTAAGAAGTCGCCTGCAAAGAAGGCTTGAGCCAAAAAATCCAGATAGTCTAATTGGTTCTAGACCTGTAAAATCCCTCGCCTAAGGTGGGGGATTTTTTTTGCCCAGCAACTATTGGAACTGTAATGACAGCTTTGCTAACAATTGAGACTTCAACGCCAGCTTGTTCGGTCGCTCTGCAGTTATGCGATAGGCAAATCTCTAGATATTCTGAGGAGCCGCGCTCCCATACCAGGCTGATTATGGGTATGGTTAGCGAGGTGCTTGAAGAGGCCGGCATATTGGTTTCGCAGCTAGATTCTATAGGCGTCTCGGTTGGCCCCGGCTCATTTACAGGCCTGCGAATAGGCTTTGCGACGGTTCAGGGGCTAGCGTTTGCCAAGGATACTCCAGTGGTTGCAGTGTCCAGTTTGCAAGCTATGGCTGCCACGTTTTTGCGTAAACATAGGCAACTACCAGTTGGCTCCAAGATTGTGTCAGTGCTGGATGCTCGTATGGGTGAATTCAACTGTGGTTGCTATCAGGTTGGAGAAGAGAGTACTGAGGGCATTGTGCCTGATCAGCTGCTAAGTGCTGAGCAGGCTCTGGACTTTATTGAGTTACATCAGCCAGAGGTGATTATTGGTGAGGCTGAGGTGCTGCTTGACAGTCAGGTTAATTGGCTCGCTCGATACACCGCCGTTTTGCCCGATGCACTGGATCTGCTGCCAATTACAGGCAGAGCATTTGCAGATGGTTTAGCGCAACCGATAGAGTCCATTGAACTGGTCTATTTGCGAGGCACCGAAGCCTGGCAAAAACGAAAGCGACTGAGAGAGAGCTGATTGATGGAAGTGGTAGATTAATGGATATAGTACAGACGGTATGGTTAGCGTTAATTCAAGGCCTCTCGGAATTTTTGCCTATTTCCAGTTCGGCACATTTGATTTTGCCGTCTCAGGTTTTAGGTTGGCCAGATCAGGGTTTGGCCTTTGATGTGGCTGTGCATGTTGGCTCATTTGTCGCTGTGGTGGTCTATTTTCGCCATGATATTCAAACGCTGCTCCGAGCCTGGTTGCAAAGCATAGCCTCTAGAGACCTGAGTAGTGCCCACAGCCAGCTGGCATGGGGTATTGTTATTGCTACTATTCCAGCGGGGCTGACCGGCCTGTTGCTCGGTGGTTACATTGAGATGCATCTGCGCTCTATGGCAGTGATTGCGGCCACGACTATTATCTTTGGGTTGCTGTTAGGCTGGGCAGACTATCGTTTTAGAGGGTCTAAAACGATTGAGCAGCTAACCTGGAAATCGGCTTTAGTGGTTGGGCTAGCTCAGTGTCTGGCGCTGATTCCAGGAACATCAAGATCAGGTATTACTATGACTGCTGCGCTGGCTCTGGGTTTTGATCGCACCGCGGCGGCACGTTTTTCGTTTCTTCTGGCAATCCCCATTATTGCTTTGAGTGGTGGTTACAAAGGGCTACAACTTGTTAATCAAGACTCGGTTGCCTGGTTTGAGATAGTTCTTGGCACATTTGTATCCGGCATCACTGCCTATCTCTGTATTCACAGCTTTTTAGCGCTGGTTGAGCGGGTTGGCATGCTGCCCTTTGTAATTTATCGCCTAGTACTGGGTGGGGCTTTAATTTTTATACTCTGGAATTCGTAGAACTATGAGCGTAAACCTGGCATTTATCGGTTTGGGTGTCATGGGTTATCCCATGGCCGGATGGTTGAGTCGCAATGGCTGCTCGGTAACTGTTTACAATCGCACCAAATCCGTTGCAGAGCGCTGGTTATCTGAATATCCCGGCAAGCTTGCCGAGACGCCCGCTGCTGCAGCTAAAAATGCACAGATAATTTTTGTCTGTGTGGGCAATGATCAGGATGTACGTGAGGTGGTTTTGGCTGATCAGGGCGTTTTAGCAGGGGTTAGCTCCGGCTCGATTGTTGTAGATCACACCACCACCTCCGCAAAATTAGCTAGAGAGCTAGCGGTTGCACTTGAGGCCATACAATGCAGTTTTATTGATGCACCTGTCTCAGGAGGTCAGCAGGGCGCTGAGAGCGGTCAACTGACGGTGATGTGTGGTGGTCAAACAGATATATTTAAACAGGTTGAACCCATAATCGACTACTATGCTAAATCGGTTCAGCTTATGGGTGATCACGGCAGTGGGCAGCTCTGTAAGATGGTCAATCAGATTTGTATCGCTGGCCTGTTACAGGGGCTTGCTGAGGGACTCAATTTTGCCGAGCGCGCCGGTCTAGATGCACATCAGGTTGTCGAGGTTATCAGTAAAGGCGCTGCGCAGTCTTGGCAAATGGAAAACCGCTACAAAACTATGCTTGCTGGAGACTATGATCACGGCTTCGCTGTGCAATGGATGCGTAAAGATCTAGCCTTTGCTTTAAATGAGGCAAAGAGCAACGGCAGTCTGCTACCAATTACAGAACTAGTAGACCAGTATTACGCCGAGGTGCAGGACCTCGGAGGTAACCGATGGGATACATCAAGCCTGCTGGCTAGGCTTAAAGCTAAAAATAACGGGTAAACCCCAATAGATGAGTACAAGGACAAATAATATGACCCAGACAACCCAAGATTTTAATTCAGGCTTAAAGGCGTTTCTCGATGCTTCGCCAACGCCCTTTCATGCTGTCACCAGCATGATTGCGCTGCTTGAAATTGGGGGTTACCGCAGTCTAGATGAATCGCAGGCCTGGGATCTAAAACCAGGTGCTAAGCATTATGTTACTCGCAATGGATCCTCCATTATCGCGTTTGTGGTGGGGACTGAGCCACTCGCTAAGTCAGGTTTGAGGCTAGCCGGTGGGCACACTGACAGCCCCTGTCTGATGGTAAAGCCGCAGCCAGAAATCAATAACATGGGCTATTTTCAGCTAGGTGTTGAAGTCTATGGTGGCGCTCTGTTAAACCCCTGGTTCGATCGAGATTTATCGATTGCTGGCCGTATCGTATATCGCGATCAGGCCCAGCAGCTTAAACAAAAAGTTGTCGACTTTAAGCAACCAGTTGCGATGATCCCCAGTCTAGCTATCCACTTAGATCGCGAGGCCAATAGCGGTCGATCAATTAATGCCCAGAATGATATCCCGCCGGTTCTTTTTCTAGAGGACGGGCTGACCGGCAGTACCGATTTTCGTACTCTTTTAGCAGAACGGTTTTTAGGTGAAGATTCGGAGGTTCTAGACTACGAGCTTTGCTTTTATGACACCCAACCTGCTGCTGAGATCGGATTGAAGCAGGAGTTTATAACGTCGGGGCGTTTGGATAATCTTCTCAGTTGCTATGTAGCCATTCAGGCTCTGCTAGCGGCAGAGGGCAATAACACCAGTCTAATCGTTTGTAATGATCATGAAGAGGTTGGCAGTGTTTCAGCTATTGGGGCAGATGGGCCGTTTCTTGAGTCAGTGTTGGAGCGAATTGTGCAGGCTCAGGGCGCCGATAACATTAACTCTGTGATTGATGGGTCGCTAATGATTTCCTGTGACAATGCTCATGCCGTGCATCCCAATTTTATTGCTAAACATGATGGCACTCATATGCCAGTACTAAACGGTGGACCGGTTATTAAGGTCAATGTAAAGCAGCGTTATGCAACCACCAGTGTTACCGCCAGTCTGTTTAGACAGCTGTGTGCTGATTCGGATGTGCCTATGCAGACCTTTGTATCGCGCAGTGATCTCGGCTGCGGCAGCACCATAGGTCCAGTTACATCTTCACGGCTTGGAGTGCCCACGCTTGACGTGGGTATTCCCCAGTTGGCCATGCACTCCTGTCGCGAGGTTACAGGGTCCGAAGACCCCCTGAGATTAGCTTTGGTACTCGAGGCGTTCTTCAATAAGGCGGGAAATTTAAGTATAGAGGTTGAGTAACCTCAGTGAATGATTATCATAGCTGCCATTACTAACCAGTATTAATTGAGCCAGAGTTTATGAGCCAAAAACGTGTTTTAACCGGTATTACCACTTCTGGGACGCCGCATTTAGGAAACTATGTGGGCGCCATTCGACCTGCAGTAGAGGCAAGTCTTACAGGGGAGTTTGAGTCGTTTTTCTTTTTGGCAGATTACCATGCTTTGATCAAGGCTCAGGATCCAGATCTGGTTCATCAGTCGACTCTTGAAATCGCCGCAGCTTGGTTGGCACTTGGGCTGGATCCAGATAGGGTGACATTTTATCGACAGTCGGATATTCCAGAAATCCCAGAGTTAACCTGGCTGCTAACCTGCATGACTGCCAAGGGCCTGATGAACCGTGCCCATGCCTACAAAGGTGCTGTACAGGTCAATATTGAAGCTGGCGAAGATGAAGACAATGCCATCAATATGGGGCTGTTTAGCTATCCTATCCTTATGGCCGCCGACATTTTGATGTTTAATGCCCATCAAATACCTGTGGGCAAAGATCAGATTCAGCATGTTGAAATGGCGCGTGACATAGCGCAGCGCTTTAACCATCATTATGGCGAACACTTTGTGCTACCTGCAGCTCAGGTGGACGAGGATGTTGCTATTTTGCAGGGTCTGGACGGCCGCAAAATGAGTAAGAGTTATGGCAACACGATCCCGTTATTTTTGACTGAAAAACAACTTAAAAAACATATAAATAAGATTAAAACTAATCTTCTAGAGCCAGGCGAACCAAAGGATCCGGATAGTTCTGCGCTATTCCAGATTTGGAAGGCCTTTGCGACAGAGAGCCAGACTGCTGAGATGCGCAGAGAGTTTGCCAATGGTATTGCCTGGGGGGAAGCCAAACGGCAGCTTTTTGAGTTGGTTAATGAGCAGCTTCTTGAGCCGCGTGAAAAATATATGCAATTACTTGAGAACCCAGCACAGGTTGAAGACGTACTTGTCAGGGGCGCTGTCAAGGCGCGCAAAGAGAGTACATTACTGATTAAAAAGCTTCGCAGTGCTGTAGGTATAAGGCCGTTGGGTTAGTTTTTAAATTGGCCTGTTTGAGAGCCAAGCTTGCATGTATAATGCCGGCCGCATCAGCAACATAACTGAAATCCTTCTGGCGCTATAGCAAATTTGCAGTTTAGCACTTTATCAGTTTAGTCTCCCAAGGGTGACAAACTGTTGTGAAGGGAAATTTTATGGGAATTACAAGTCTTATGGGAACAACAATGAGTCAACTAAGAATTTTTGCACTAATCACCTTTGTCTGTGTAGCGCTTTGGGGCTGCAGTGCCAAAGAAAAACCTCAGCTTACGGCCGCGCAGGAGCAAGCCGTTGCTGAGCGCATCGCGCCAGAGGGTCATGTGGTTAAAGCTGGCCAAGTAGTAGCAGTGGCTGCTGCCGGTGCTGCGCGCTCAGGCAGCGATATCTACGCTTCTAACTGTCTTGCCTGTCATGCTTCTGGTGTTGCGGGCGCACCTATCTTAGGTGATGTGGCAGCCTGGACTGACCGCCTTTCTAAAGGTATTGAGACCGTCTACAGCAATGCTATTAATGGTATCAATATGATGCCAGCGCGCGGCACCTGTGCCAGCTGTAGTGATGATGAAGTGATAGCCGCTATCGACTACATTCTGGACAATAGTAAGTAAGTTACCCTCTAAGTAATAAAAAAACCGCACGGCCTTCGTCAGTGCGGTTTTTTTTGCCCGGCTAATATGCCAGGCTAGAGAGCAGTTCAACAACTAACTGGGTTGAGGCCCAGCGTCAATAATGTTCTGAGAAGGTGCAAAGCTCTGAATATTTTCGACAAATAGTCCAGCCAATTTCCTGGCCTGGCTGTCGTAATCCTCTGGATTATCCCAGTTATTGCGAGGGTTGAGATAGGACTTGTCAACGCCCTCAATCGCCATAGGAATATCCAGATTGAGCAGGTCCAGGTGTTCGGTGGCACAGTGCTCAAGTGAACCGTTGGTAATTGCGGTGATAACAGCGCGAGTAACAGGGATAGGGAAGCGATTTCCGGTTCCCTTAGAGCCACCAGAACCTCCAGTCCAGCCAGTATTTACCAAATAGACCCTAGAGCCAAATTCTTCAATACGTTTCATTAATAGCTCAGCATATACACTTGCTGGGCGAGGCATAAATGGCGCCCCAAAGCAGGTGGAAAAAGTCGGATGGATGCCAGCTTCACCACCTATTTCCGTAGAGCCGACCCGCGCAGTATAGCCACTTAAAAAGTGGTAGGCAGCGGCCTCTTTCGAGAGCAGTGAGACAGGGGGCAAAACGCCAGTTACATCACAGGTCAAGAAGATGATGTTTTTAGGCTCGCCCGCTTGATTTTCTTTACAGCGTTTTTCAACGTGAGCCAGCGGATAACTGCAGCGACCATTTTCAGAGATACTAGTGTCGCAGTAATCGGCAAGACGGGTTTTATCGTCCATAACCACATTTTCTACAATAGCTCCAAATTTGATCGCGTCCCAGATAACGGGCTCGTTTTTCTGGCTGAGGTCTATGGTTTTAGCATAGCAGCCACCCTCTAGATTAAATACAGTACCGCGACCCCAGCCATGTTCGTCATCACCGATCAGAAAGCGATCCGGGTCTGCCGAGAGGGTGGTTTTACCCGTACCTGAGAGACCAAAAAACAGGGCGGTATCACCGTCATCGCCAACATTCGATGCGCAGTGCATAGGCATTACGTCTTTTTCGGGGAGCAAGAAATTCTGCACCGAAAACATGGCTTTTTTCATCTCGCCAGCATATTTCATACCGGCCAATAGTACTTTGCGCTTAGCGAAGTTGATGATTACAACGCCTTCACTATTGGTGCCATCTCGCTCTGGTTCACAGACAAAGTTGGCAGCATGAAGAATTTTCCATTCCTCTTTACCAGCATGGTTATATTTCTCCGGCCCAATAAACATATTGCGACCAAATAGACCGTGCCAGGCAGTTTCTGTGGTTACTTTTACTGGGATGTAGTGGTTGACGTCCTGACCCACATGCAGATGAGAGACGAAGCGCTCTTTGTCGGCCATGTAATCTGAGACGCGATGCCAGAGTGCATCGAAAACATCAGCGGCGATAGGGCGGTTTACAGAGCCCCAATCAATGGAGTCAGATGAGCTGGGCTCATCGACTATAAAGCGGTCAGCTGGAGATCGGCCACTGCGCTCACCTGTTGTGGTGACTAAAGCGCCGGTACTACCCAGTCTGCCTTCGCCTCGTTTAATTGCAATTTCTACAAGCTCGCTAGAGCCCAAATCGATATGAATTGGTGCCTCGGCCATTCTCTTCCTCTCTTCCCAAAGTGAAAAAAATAAACTACGGAGATCGTTAAATCTCGATAATAATTATGTCAGAAACTCGATGTGCTGACCCCATTTTAAAAGTGCTTTGATTAGTATACTGAGCATCATATTTACTTATTGCTCTGTTAAGTTTGTAGCCTTGGTTTGCAGGTTAGTGCAGGACAGGCTTATCCGGATCAAACATGCTGTCTACATTGCTCTGATTGAAGCTGTACTGTTCATCACAGAACTCACATGTAATAAGTATAGCGCCCTGTTCGTCGACAATACCCTGAACTTCAGTGTGGCCGAGTGATATCAGTGCTCGTTCGGTACGCTGTTTGGAGCAGCTACAGAAAAAATTGAGATTCTGTGGCTCGAAAAGACGAACACCATCCTCATGGAATAAGCGATACAGCTGTTCACTATGCCCTAGACCTAACTGTTCTTCACTCTTTAGCGTTCCTAATAGGGCGCTGGTGTGCTGCCAGTCGGCGTCTATTTTTTCACGGCTTTGCGAGCTTGGCATCTGCTGAATGAGTACTCCAGATGCCTTTTCTCGGTTAGCACTCAGTTTGATCTGTGTAGGTAACTGCTCTGACTGATTAAAATAATGTTCTAGGCACTGGCTTAGGTTGTCGGCATCTAGGGGAACAATCCCCTGGTAGCGCTCCCCGCCCTCAGGTTCGATAGTAATCGCCAGAGTGGCGCTACCCAAGAAGTCTGAAAGAACATTGCCTACCGCGGCAGCTGCAAGGTCACCGCGCACGATGCCGCGAAGCTTATTACCCTGGGTGCATTCAGTCATTATGGTATTTAGAGGCCCAGAGCCTGTGGCCTGAATAGTAATAATGCCGGGAAATTTTAGTGTTGCGCTCAGTAGGCTTGCGGCGACCAGAAACTCGCCAAACAGCTCAGCCACTGAATCTGGATATTTTTGACGCCTAATAATGTCTTGATAGCTGTTGGCTAAGGTGCTGATTTCGCCGCGAATATCAGTGCCGTCAAAGAGGAATCGTTGTAGGGTATCTTGATCTGTCATAGGCCGCGCATTGTACTGCAATATGCTGAGAATATTAATGCTAATTCTGTAAAAAACGATGGATCTGACGTCGCTGTTTTTTGTTAGGACGAATGCTGTTGTCTGGTTGCGCGAGATTCTGTGCTTTTCGTTCTGCTGCCCGTGCCTCACGTCTCGCTATGCTTTCTGGAGTCTCTGCATACAATAACTGTGCTTCAGGCGCTCCGCGGCGATGTGCTGATAGCTCTTGGACTACAATAGTCTTTTCATCCAGACCCTGGCGAATAGTCATAGTAATGCCAGTCTCTAATAGCCGGCTGGGCTTTGATTTGTGGCCGTCTATCTGTACCTTGCCACTTTCCACAGCCGCCTTGGCCAGGGCTCTAGTTTTAAAAAACCTTGCAGCCCAGAGCCATTTGTCTATGCGTACAGCGTCGGATTTGTGATTATCCATGTTGACTGCTCAGTAGCTGCGCAAAATCAGTGACGGCCGGATAGCCATAGTTTGGTCTGGGTCTGTCCTGACTATCTGGCGTTTCTATGGCCAGAAGGTGGCGAATACCATAGCGATGCGCGGAGTGCAAAACGGCCTCAGAATCGTCGATAAATAATGTGCGCTGAGGATCAAATTGCAGCTGCATCTGTAACTGCTGCCAAAAGTGCTGATCTTCTTTTGGGCAGCCATAATCATGGGACGATACCACCTGGTCTATTAGAGATTCGAGGCGGGTAACTTCAAATTTAATATCGATACTATCGCGATGAGCGTTGGTGACCAGAATACGCTGTTTACCTAAGAGTTTGAGATTTTCCAAGAAGTTGAAGGCCTGAGGGCGCTCGGCAATCAGATGTTTAATTTCCCGCTTGAGGTTTGGAATGTCGAGATCTAGCTCCTTTGACCAATAGCGAGTGCAGTACCAGTCTAGGGTACCACGCTTGTTATCGAGTCTACGATGAATGTCCGGAGCTGCTTGATCTGGCGATATGCCATGTTTTTCACCATAGCGCAGTGGTAGATGCTGAAGCCAGAAATAACTATCAAAATGTAAGTCGAGTAGAGTGCCGTCCATATCTAGAAGCACCGTGTCCACTTGCTGCCAATCGAACTCCCGGAGCCACTGATTTATCAAAACAGATCCTCTGGGAGAGGGTTTTCACCGTCCGCCGGCGAACTAGTATTAATATCTGGTAATTCGGGCACATTCTCAGCTTTAAACAACTCAAAAATTCCCTGTTGGTTAGGGGCTACTCTCGCACCAGTTTTGGGGTCAATTTTAACCATCACTATCCCGTTAGGCTGTGGCTGCGTAACTTCTGGCTTCCCCCTGAGTGCCGATCCCATAAAATCTATCCAGATAGGCAGTGCTGCCGAGCCGCCGTATTCATTTCGTCCGAGCAGGCTGTTGTCATCAAAGCCAAACCATGCGGTGCTTACTAGATGTGGCGAGTAACCTGAGAACCAAGCATCTCTCGGGCCATTGGTAGTACCGGTTTTTCCAGCCAAGTCTGTGCGGTTAAGTTTTTTTGCTTTAGTGCCTGTGCCGCGCAAGATTACGTCCTTGAGCATAGAGTCGATAAGAAAAGCAGTCTGCTCATCGATTACTCGTTCGGCAGCCGGGCGCTCGACAGGGTCAGCAGTTTGCAGACTTGCGGCTATTCTGTCCCAGCCCTGTTTTTCTTCTTTTAATAGAAACTCTTCTGCCAGGTTATTCAGTAGTTCTTCAAGTTGAAGATCAACACTTTGCTCAGATGCTTGACCTGCTTGATTATTTTCCGAGCTTCCACAGGGGTTGCAGACAGTGGCCGGGGTTGCCTGGAAGACAATATTGCCATCGCGGTCGATGACTCTATCTAGTAGATAGGGTGAGACCAGAAAACCACCATTGGCGAACACAGCATAGCCAGATGCTACCTGCAAGGGAGTCATAGCATGACTGCCCAGCGCTAGAGATAGATCAAGGGGCATTTCTCCGGTATCAAAGCCAAAGGCCTGTAGCCCTTCCAGCGTTCGATCTATACCCATCCTTCGCAACAGGCGTATTGAAACAAGATTGCGGGATCTGTAGAGAGCTTCACGCAGCCTTGTTGGCCCATAGAACTTGCCGCCGTCATTCTCTGGACGCCAAGTGTCCTCGAGCTTTTTATCGTTAAAGACAACAGGCGCGTCGTTAATGATAGACGCGGGTGTGAAGCCATTTTTCAGTGCTGTGGCATACACAAAAGGCTTAAAGTTTGATCCGGGCTGGCGGGTAGCCTGAGTTACCCGATTAAAGCGACTCTGGCGGTAGTCGAAGCCGCCGACCAGAGCTCTTATAGCACCATCTTCTGGTGCTAGTGCAACCATGGCAGCCTGAGCAATGGGCAGTTGCCCCAGAATTAGTCGATCATTGGGTAACCGCAAAACGCGTATCAAGTCACCTCTGGTAAACAGATCTTTGGCAGAAGTTATAGGGGCACTGCGTGTATTGACGGTTTTGTATAAACGCAAGCCATCTAATCCATCAGCCCAGTTTAAGGGTAGAGATACTCCATCTTTGGTCAGTAGTATGAGATGGTCATCTAAAACTTCGCTGACAATTGCGGGCTCTAATCCTCCGAACGTCTGTGTTGAGCGCAATGTATCGGCCCAGCTTTCTTGAATCAGGGCCTGCTGCTCTGCGCCTCGATAGCCGTGGCGTTTGTCATAAGCGATAATTCCCGCCTGCAAGGCGTCTACCGCGGAGCCCTGCATGGTTGAGTCCAGAGTGGTAATTGCCGTGTAGCCCTCTGTGTAGGCCTTTAAACCAAGCTTCTCGATAACCTGTTGACGCACCATTTCCGCTGCATAGGCGGCATCTAACTCTGAGATTGAGCCATGATAGCTGGCGTTATCTGGTTCATTTATCGCCGCTTGGTACTGAGTATTATCTATATTGCCCAACGAAAGCATGCGGCCGAGAATCCAGTTGCGGCGCTGCATAGCCCGCTCTGAATTCGCGAGAGGGTTATATCTAGAGGGCGCCTTTGGCAGGCCGGCAATCATAGCTATTTCAGAGAGCGTAAGCTGATCCAAGCTCTTGCCGTAATAGACCTGCGCCGCGGCTCCTACACCGTAGGCGCGGTTTCCCATATAAATCTTGTTGGTGTAGAGGGAGAGAATTTCCTCTTTGCTGAGTTCTTCCTCGATTCGGAAAGCCAGCAGAATCTCATTGAACTTGCGGGTGAATTCTTGACGCTTGCTCAGGAAGAAGTTGCGAGCCACTTGCATGGTAATGGTGCTACCGCCACTGCGGATTGAACCCGTAGTCACCAGTTCCATGGCTGCTCGGGCAAGGCCGGACACTACTATGCCTCTGTGTTCAAAGAAGCTGTCATCCTCTGCGGCTAAAAAAGCTTGGATCATGGGCTGGGGTATTTCGTCAAAACTGACAGGTGAACGCTTTTTCTCACCAAACTCTGCAATAACTTTTAAATCTTGTGAGTGAATTCGCAGGGGAATTTGTAACTCTATCTCTTTTAGTTCCTCGACTGATGGTAATTTTGGGCTAAGGTAGAGATACAAGCAGGAGGCCACAACTAGGCCCCCGCCGACGCCCAATAGGGCCAAAACGGAGAGTGATTTAAATAATTTACGCTTATTAAGGGACCGCATTTATCAGGCGCCATAAAAATGAGCGTCTATTATAAGGTGTAGAGAATGTGAAGTGCATCAATTTGCAGGACTAGTGAGCACTGATACTGTCGATTCTCGCCTAGGATGGCCATCTATCAAAGGATGATAACTAAAGATTACTCCAGACAATCGCATTATTATGGATCTGCTGGTCTCGCAGGACTCCGTAGGCTCATTTACTCCAACCGGAGAGCCTTCAATTGATATCACACAGATTGAAACTCAGGCGCTAGTTGGTGATGGTCAAACCTTAGTGCTGGGTGGGATTTTTCAAGCAGAGGAGGTGAGCGGGATAGAAAAGGTACCTATGCTTGTCGATATACCATTTTCAGGCAAACTTTTCAGAAATGACCTGCGAAATCTTGAAAAACGTGAAATACTCATCTTCATAACTCCCAAAATAATAGATGACAGTCTTCTGGACAGATGAGCGAACAGCATATTTTTTTAGTCGGCCCCATGGGGGCTGGAAAATCCACTATTGGCAAACAATTGGCGGTCTTTTTAAATCGTCCGTTTTTTGATGTCGACAATGAAATTGAAGCTCGCACAGGCGCGGATATCCAATGGATTTTCGATATGGAAGGAGAAGAAGGCTTTCGTGCCAGAGAGACCAGAGTGTTGATGGATCTTATCGCTAATGATTCATCTTCAGTAATTGCCACTGGTGGAGGGATTATTTTGCGGCCAGAAAACCGGCGCGCTCTCCAAGAAAATGGGCAGGTTATCTACCTGTCAGCAACCAAAGAGCAACTCTACGAACGCACTCGTAAAGACAAGAATCGTCCCTTATTACAGGTTAATGACCGCAAAGCAGTCATCGATCAATTGGTGGACAGGCGTGAGCCTCTCTATCAGGAAGTTGCCGATTTAGTATTCCCCTCTGGCACAGTGCAACCCAGTAAACTGGGCAAGACATTGGCCCAAGCATTAGCTGATCTTTGATAATTACCCCCGAGCTAAGCATAATAGCGGCCCACCAACCTTGTTGAGTTAACAGAACTCCATGACAGCAGCCAAGCCAGCTCCCGCAACTTCTCTTAATGTCGATCTTGGAGACAGAAGCTATCCTATTCACATAGGCTCCCAGCAGATTGCTCGGTCAGATCTGGCCCAGTACATTCAGGGGCAGAAAGCGTTGATCATCACTAATACAAAGGTTGCGCCTCTGTATCTGGATGCGCTAACTGCACAGCTATCAGGCAAGCAGGTCGATAGTCTGGTGCTTGAAGATGGCGAGCAGCACAAGAACCTAGACACACTTAATTCTATTTTCACTGCACTGATCAATGGTCAGCATGACCGCAAGACTACATTGATAGCGCTGGGTGGTGGTGTGGTGGGCGATATGACCGGGTTTGCGGCGGCCTGTTACCAGCGGGGCGTGCCATTTATACAGGTGCCCACTACTCTTTTGGCTCAAGTAGATTCCTCCGTTGGCGGAAAGACCGCGGTCAATCATAGCCTCGGCAAGAACATGATTGGAGCGTTTTATCAGCCGCAGGCAGTAATTATTGATACAGATACCCTGGCTACGCTGCCTGAGCGAGAATTTAGCGCTGGAATGGCCGAGGTAATCAAGTATGGTCTGATCGCTGATAGTGAATTTTTTAGCTGGCTAGAAAATAATGTTCAAGCACTTTTACAGCGTGACGATCAGGCTCTTGCCTATAGTATCAAACGCTCCTGCAGCAATAAGGCAAAGGTAGTCAGTGCCGATGAAACTGAGCAGGGTGTGCGGGCGATTCTCAATCTTGGTCATACCTTTGGCCATGCTATAGAAACATACCAGCAGTATCGAGGCTGGTTGCATGGTGAAGCTGTGGCGGCTGGTATGGTTATGGCGGCTCAGCTATCCGCTCTTTCGGGAAAAATGACCGACCATGATGTAGCGCGCATTCGAGATTTGATCTCAGCCTATGGTCTGCCTACAGATCCCCCGCGAGAAATGTCTGCCAATGATTTTATGGCACTTATGGTGCGTGACAAGAAGGTCCTTGATGGTCAGCTTAGATTGGTTCTTCTCGAAGGTATAGGTTCGGCGGTGGTCACTGCCGACTTCAAATTGAGTCTTTTGGAGCAAATTCTCCAACAAACTTGCCATGGTTAGTTTCGTCGCGTTTTAACTGCATTTCCTCGCAAAAACCTAGTGCGGAAGAGGGCTCCATACTGCCTATAGCGCGTATATAGGATTGTTCAAACGCGCCAAAATAGGTAGAATAACGGGCTTTGCGCGCAGAGACACCATCAGGTGTCCAACTATCCATCACTACTATTTTTTAGAGTTTAATTATGACTCGAAGCTTATGTCGGCTTGACGATTTTAAAGACAACTGCGGTTTTGGCCTAATTGCCCAGGTAAAGGGTAAGACTAGTCACAGTCTGCTGCAAAATGCGATTCAGGCTCTTACCTGCATGACGCACCGCGGTGGTGTGGCGGCGGATGGTAAGACAGGTGACGGTTGCGGCCTGCTAATGCAAAAGCCAGATAGTTTTCTGCGCACAGTGGTGCGTGAGTCTCTGCAGCTAGAGTTACCAGAGTCCTACGCTGTGGGCGCTGTGATGCTGAGTACAGATGATGCTGAGCGCCAGAGCGCAAAAGCCATTCTTGAAGAAGAACTGAGTGCGCAGGGTTTGTCCGTGATTGGTTGGCGGGTAGTGCCTACAGACAATAGCTGTCTTGGTCCTATCGCCCTTGAATCTCTCCCTGCATTTGAGCAAGTTTTTATTGCGCCGGGAGATATCAGCGATGAACGTAAATTTACTGCTCGACTCTACATGGGACGCCGCAAGGCGGAAAACCGCCTTGAAAGCGATCAGAGTTTTCATATAGCCAGCCTCGGCACCAATGTACTGAGCTACAAAGGTCTAATGATGCCGGTAGATTTGCCAAAATTCTATTTGGATTTGGCGGACGAGCGTCTCGAAACCGCAATCTGTGTTTTTCACCAGCGGTTCTCTACGAACACAATGCCGCGTTGGCCGCTGGCACAGCCTTTCCGCATGTTGGCGCACAATGGTGAAATCAACACCATTATGGGCAACCGCAACTGGTCTGTCGCCCGCACACCAAAATACCGATCTGAGCTGCTACCGGATCTGGTTGAAGCCGCTCCGCTAGTTAATCGGACCGGCTCCGACTCGTCGAGTTTAGACAACATGCTTGAGATGTTAGTCACTGGCGGTATGGAATTGCATTTGGCAGTTCGGACACTGGTACCCCCAGCCTGGCAAAATGTTGAAGATCGCAATCCAGACCACCGCGCTCTTTACGACTATTTATCCATGCACCAAGAACCCTGGGACGGCCCAGCAGGCTTGGTTATTACAGATGGTCGCTACGCTGTCTGTACTCTGGATCGCAATGGCCTTCGCCCGTCTCGCTGGGTTATGACCGATGATGATGTTATTACCGTAGCCTCAGAAGTTGGGGTCTACGACTATCAGCCCGAAAATGTGGTAGCCAAAGGTCGTTTAGGGCCCGGCGATATTCTCTCTATAGACACCCAGGAAGGTCGTATCCTCTTCCGCGATGAGATTGAAGATCAACTAGCTGCTCGCAACCCTTACAAGAAGTGGTTGAATGAGGGCCGCTTCGTTATTGAGTCCAGCTTTGATATGGACAGTATCGAACTCGAAGGCACATTGAGTCGAGAAGAAATTAAAACCTACATGAAGATGTTTCAGGTCTCCTTTGAAGAGCGGGATCAGGTATTGCGCCCACTTGCCGAGGGTGGTCAAGAAGCTGTGGGGTCTATGGGTGATGACACGCCCATGGCAGTGCTCTCCACGAAACAACGAAATCTATTCGACTTCTTCCGTCAGCAGTTTGCTCAGGTAACCAATCCTCCCATAGATCCGCTGCGAGAGGCCGTGGTGATGTCTCTGGGCGTTGAGCTGGGACGCGAAGGCAGTATTTTTGAGGAAAAGCCCTACCTAGGTCAACGTATTGGACTATCCAGCCCAGTGCTGTCGCCGCGCAAATACTACGCGCTTAAGCACAATGAGTTCGATGAATTTCCTGTTGCCAAGTTTGGTCTTAACTACGACCCTAGCTCAGAGAATTTGCAGCAGGGTATCCAGCGGATTTGCCGAGAAGTAGAAGACAGTGTGCGCGCAGGAACAGTGGTCTGCATATTGTCGGATCACGATATTATCGAAAGCAAACAGCCAATCCATATTCTGTTAGCTGTGGGTGCAGTGCATAACCATCTTACTGAGAAAGGGCTGCGCTGTGACGCAAATATTGTGGCTAGTACAGGCTATGCTCGTGACTCTCACCAGATAGCTACTTTAATCGGGTGCGGAGCCTCATTGGTTTACCCTTATCTTAGCTACCATGTTCTGTGTGATCTGATTAGCTCTGGCGAGCTATTGATCGATGTGGATACTGCCTTTAAACAGTACCGCAAAGGTATCAATAAGGGCCTGCTAAAGATTCTCTCGAAGATGGGCATCTCTACCATAGCCTCCTACCGCGGCGCGCTGTTGTTCGAAGCTGTGGGCCTGAACGAAGAGGTGATAGATCTCTGTTTTGCCGGTTTAACTTCTCGAATTCAAGGTGCCACATTTGATGACCTGGAAAAGGACCAAGCAATAGTCGCAAAATCAGCTTGGAAGTTGCGTAAGCCTATTAGCCCAGGGGGGCTGCTCAAGTATGTCCATGGGCAGGAATACCATGCCTATAATCCAGATGTTGTGCAGACCATGCACAAAGCCGTGCAGAATAACGATTACAAGGCTTGGCTCGAATACGCCAAACTTGTAAATACCAGGCCGGCAGCTACGCTACGTGACATGCTGGCGCTTAGTAGTCATGCTCAGGCAATTGATTTAGCCGATGTAGAGCCAATGGAAGCCATTGTTAAACGCTTTGACTCAGCGGGTATGTCTCTCGGAGCCCTGTCTCCCGAGGCTCATGAGTCGCTGGCAGAGGCTATGAACTCATTGGGTGGCCGCTCCAACTCTGGTGAAGGTGGTGAGGATCCGGCTCGCTACGGCACCATCAGATCATCGAAAATCAAGCAGGTGGCCTCGGGTCGATTTGGTGTAACTCCGGCTTATTTATCTAATGCTGAAGTTATCCAGATCAAGGTTGCTCAGGGTGCCAAGCCCGGTGAAGGTGGCCAGCTACCCGGTGGTAAGGTAAACGAACTGATTGCGCGACTGCGATACTCAGTGCCAGGTGTAACCCTGATTTCGCCACCGCCGCATCATGATATCTACTCTATTGAAGATCTGGCGCAGTTAATCTTTGATCTTAAACAGGTCAATCCAACGGCATTGATTTCTGTGAAGCTGGTTTCGCGCCCTGGTGTGGGTACCATTGCGGCAGGTGTTGCTAAGGCCTATGCCGATTTAATTACTATCTCTGGCTATGATGGTGGCACCGCGGCCAGCCCTGTGAGCTCTATCCGTTACGCCGGCTCACCTTGGGAGCTCGGGCTTACCGAAACCCACCAAACCCTGCGCGCAAATGATCTGCGTGACAAGGTGCGAGTACAGACAGACGGCGGCTTAAAAACCGGTTTGGATGTTGTCAAAGCGGCAATCTTGGGAGCTGAGAGTTTTGGTTTTGGTACCGGGCCAATGGTTGCTCTGGGCTGTAAGTATCTGCGCATCTGCCATCTGAATAACTGTGCGACCGGGGTGGCCACTCAGGACGACCGCCTGCGCAATGACCACTACCGCGGCACTGTAGCCATGGCGACCAACTTCTTTAAGTTTGTGGCTATGGAAACCCGAGAGTGGTTGGCCCTGTTAGGTGTAAGTAGCCTGCAAGAGATTATAGGTCGGGTAGATCTACTCGAGTTGCTGCCTGGTGAAACCAGTAAGCAGAAAAACCTTGATCTAAGCCCTTTACTGGAAGATCGGCCAGAAATTAAGCACAAGCCGCAGTACTGTCTCGAGCCAAAGAATGAGCCGCTGGACAAAGGGCTGCTGGCTGAGCGTATGGTTGGCGATGCTATTTCAGCCATCGAATCTCAGTCTGGTGGAACTTTTGATTACCAAATTGGTAACTGTGATCGTTCGATTGGTGCCCGTCTATCTGGTGAAATTGCCAAGCGTTATGGCAATACCGGCATGGCATCGACACCGATCAAAATTAATCTTAAAGGTGTAGCTGGACAGTCCCTTGGCGTATGGAATGCCGGAGGTCTCGAAATTCATCTAGAGGGCGATGCCAACGACTATGTGGGTAAGGGAATGGCAGGCGGCAAGCTGACTCTCAGTCCACCACCCAGCAGTAAGTTTGAATCCCACAAAACACCCATCATGGGTAATACCTGTCTGTATGGAGCCACTGGAGGCCGGCTGTATGCTGCTGGCACCGTGGGCGAGCGCTTTGCAGTGCGCAACTCCGGCGCTGTTGCTGTGGTTGAGGGCGCTGGCGATCACTGCTGTGAATATATGACAGGCGGAATCGTGACCGTATTGGGCCCCACCGGCTATAACTTTGGTGCTGGCATGACTGGCGGCTTTGCTTATGTGCTGGATATGGATCGTCAATTTGTCGACCGCTACAACATGGAGCTGGTAGATATTCAGCGCATTACCTCTGAATCAGCCGAATCTCATAAAGCGTTCCTTAAAGCCTTAATCAAAGAGCATGCCAGCGAGACTGGCAGCCCTTGGGCAAATGAATTATTAACTAATTTCTCCGATTACGCGTCGCGGTTTTGGTTGGTCAAACCAAAAGCAGCCAGTCTGAATGGCCTTCTGGCTCAGGCTCGCTCGAACCCGCAATAACGTAAAAAGCAATAGAGATTAAGAATATGGCAAGACCAAATAATCAGTTTCAGTTTCTTGATATCGAGCGTGTTGATCCACCCAAGCGATCCATGGAGCGTCGAGTCGGAGAGTTTGTAGAAATCTACGACCCGTTTACCGAGAAAAAAGCGGCTGAACAGTCTCATCGCTGCCTGTCCTGTGGCAATCCCTACTGTGAGTGGAAATGCCCGGTACACAATTATATTCCCAATTGGTTGCAGCTGGTTGCCGAAGGTAATCTTCTAGAAGCTGCAGAACTCAGTCACCAAACTAATTCTCTGCCCGAGGTCTGTGGCCGTGTCTGCCCGCAAGACCGCCTCTGCGAGGGAGCCTGTACGTTAAATGACGGGTTTGGTGCCGTGACCATCGGCTCAGTAGAAAAATATATTACAGATACTGCCTTGGCGCTTGGCTGGCGCCCAGATATGTCTAAAGTCGTCTGGACCGACAAAAAGGTCGCTGTGATTGGCGCAGGACCAGCAGGTATTGGCTGTGCTGATATTTTGGTGCGCAACGGGGTTAAGCCAGTGGTATTTGATCGCTACCCCGAAATTGGTGGCCTGCTGACCTTTGGTATCCCAGAGTTTAAGTTAGAGAAAGAGGTTATTCGCACCAGACGTGATGTGCTTGAGGGGATGGGGGTTGAGTTCCGCCTCAATACAGAAGTAGGCAGAGATATCCTGATTGATGACCTGCTCAATGAATATGATGCTGTCTTTTTGGGTATGGGCACTTACACCACAATGAAAGGTGGTTTTCCCGGTGAAGAATTGCCCGGTGTCCATGAGGCACTCAACTTCCTTGTCTCTAATGTAAATCGCAATATGGGCTTTGAAAAATCTGCAGACGACTTTATCAGTGTCAAGGGCAAGCGAGTCGTTGTTCTCGGCGGTGGTGATACCGCTATGGACTGCAACCGCACTTCAATTCGCCAGGGTGCTACCAGCGTGACCTGTGCCTATCGTCGAGATGAGGAAAATATGCCCGGCTCGCGCCGTGAAGTCAAAAATGCTCGCGAAGAGGGTGTGGTTTTTAAATTTAATATGCAACCAGTTGAGCTGTTAGCCGATGCCGATGGTAATGTTGAAGGTGTAAAGGTAGTGTCCACCAAGTTGGGCGAGGCAGATGAAAATGGGCGCCGCCGACCCGAAGTTATTCCCGGCAGCGAAGAAGTATTGCCAGCCGATGCCGTCTTAGTGGCTTTTGGCTTTAAGCCCAGCCCACCTGAGTGGTTGACTGGGGTCAAGGTCGAGACAGCTGATTGGGGTGCGGTACTGGCGGCGGAAGAGCAAACTTTCCCGTTCCAAACTACCAACCCCAAGATTTTTGCTGGTGGCGATATGGTGCGTGGCTCTGACTTAGTAGTGACTGCGGTGGCTGAAGGCCGCCAGGCCGCTGAAGGTATTTTGGATTATCTGGATATTTAATGTCTGACTTAAAAAATGATCGGTTTTTGAGGGCGCTGCTGCGCCAACCAGTGGACCGCACTCCGGTGTGGATGATGCGGCAGGCTGGACGCTATTTACCAGAGTATCGAGCCACTAGATCCCAAGCTGGTGACTTCATGAGTCTGTGTAAAAACACCGAACTCGCCTGCGAGGTTACCCTGCAGCCTCTGGAGCGCTATGCTCTTGACGCGGCCATTCTATTCTCCGATATTCTGACTATTCCTGATGCTATGGGCCTAGGTCTTTATTTTGCTGAAGGCGAGGGTCCAAAGTTCCGCAAACCGGTGCGTACAGAGGCCGATATTGAGAGCCTTCAGGTTATTGATACCGCCTCTGATCTGAGCTACGTGACAGACGCAGTGTCTATGATTCGCCGCGAGCTCAATGGTCACGTGCCGCTGATCGGGTTCTCTGGTAGCCCCTGGACACTAGCTACTTATATGATCGAAGGGCAGAGCAGCCGAGATTTTGCCCGCGCCAAAACTATGCTTTATACCCAGCCTGAACTCATGCATCAGCTGTTGGATAAGTTAGCGCTTTCAGTGATCGATTACCTCAATGCGCAAATTCGTGCTGGAGCCCAGGCCGTACAAATTTTCGATACCTGGGGTGGAGCATTAAGCCACGCGGCCTATCGCGAGTTTTCCCTGAGCTACATGGAAAAAATCGTTAAAGGCTTAATCACGCACGCCGATGGCCGCGACGTCCCGGTAATCCTATTTACTAAAGGCGGTGGCCTTTGGTTAGAAGGCATGGCTGACACCGGTTGTCACGCGCTGGGTCTGGACTGGACTATGGATATAGGCGCGGCTAAGGCTCGGGTTGGCCATAAAGTGGCACTCCAGGGCAATATGGACCCCGCTGTCTTGCGAGCTAATCCGGCAACCATCGAAAAGGAAGTGCAGTCTATTCTGCAATCTTTTGGCACTGGTAGCGGCCATATCTTTAATTTGGGTCACGGCATCACGCCAGATATAGATCCGGAAAATGCAAAAGTCTTTATTGATGCCGTACACAAATTTTCTGCAAACTAGTGCTCAGCGCCGGACATTATTGGTCTATATTTACTTGGATCATTAACCGGCGCACAGTTTACTCATAGAAAGCCTCTATATTCCGTAGCTGATCTGCCACTTATGTCACAAAGTGGCGTGGGGTTGGAAAGTCTAATGGATTAGGTTTATGAGGATCTCATGTCCTTAAAGCAGATAAAGGTGTATGTAAACGAGCTTGAAGCAGGCATGTTTGTGTCTGCGCTAGATAAGCCTTGGGCCGAGACACCTTTTCCTATTCAGGGCTTTGTTATTAAAACGGGCGCAGATATATCTCGGGTTAGAGCATATTGTGCCTATGTGTTTGTCGACATAGAAAAGGGCCTTGCGCCCGTGGATGTCCAGTCGCGTAGTTCAGGGAGCAGTGCACGGACAAACACGGCTGTTCAACCGCCAATCAATACTTCTGTGAATAGAGCTGCCCAGAATTCAACAGGTAAGCGTCCACAAATTCTTATTAACCCCAATCTCTACAAGAAGTCAGTCGAGCTCGCTAAAGAAATTCCTGCAGCACGTCGAGCAGTGAACAATTTAGTCGGCTGTTTGACTCAGGTAACTCGCCAGATGGCGCGAGAGGGCGGTTTTAATCAGGATCAGTTACAGCAATCTGTCGACGATATGATCGACAGTGTGATTCGTTGCCCTGATGCGTTTACTTGGCTTTTAAGGCTGCGCAGCAAAAACGCCCATTCCCATGATCACTCAGTGCGCTCCTCTCTCTGGGCAACCCAGTTTGGACGACATATAGGGCTTGAGATAGGCCATCTAAAAGATCTCTGTTTGGCGACTCTTCTGAAAGATATAGGCCGTGTAAAACTTGATATAACCCTGTTACGCAACGGCCATCGAAGTCCCGATCAAGAGGCTGAGTATCGCAGTTTTGTTAACCATTCAGTAGAGCAGTTGCGTCGAGCTGGATTTGAAAATCGCCCCGTTATAAATATTATCAAATATCATTGTGAGCGCTTTGATGGCAGTGGTTTTCCCAAGGGTTACAGTGGAAATCGAATTCCTTTTTTGGCAACTATTGCCGGTATAGCCTCCGAATTCGAGGTGCTGTGCAATCCGCGAGAAGCGGGCGAAACCTTGGCGCCATCTAAGGCTACCAGCCGGCTTTACCAGATGCGTGGCTCCGCTTTTGAGGAGGAGCTAGTGATTGAATTTATTCAGTCTATTGGTCTCTATCCTGCGGGAACCTTAGTGGAGTTGACTACTGGCGACTGCGGTATGGTGGTGGAGCAAAATCCCCGTGCCAGATTAGCGCCGAGACTCGCAGTATTTGAGAACAATGATGGCGTTGTAGATCAGGCCAAGTATATTTTTGTGGACTTAAAAAATGAGTCGCAGACTCGCGAGAGGTTACAAAAATTTGGTATGCGCCGAGCCAAAGAGGTGTCCAAACTGGCGATTGTACGAGATATTCAACCTGACAGTTTTGGGCTCGAGTACAGCTTGCTGGAAAACCTTATAGCACGTCCCTTTAACGCCAGCAGCGATACCCTATTGCAGGCGGATGGCATACAGTCCGACACCAAGCGCCGCGGGTTTCTATCTGCTCTGAAGCAACGCCTAGTTGGCTAGCCTACTTAAAGCTAGCAAGCTTCTCTCCCATCTGCACTGGCGCATGGGCCGTCACAGAATCTTGCCATTGAATAGTTTGCTCTTTAAATAATAAGATCACCGTGGAGCCAAACTTGAAGCGACCAATTTCATCGCCTTTTTCGAAGGTCATTGCCTCGTGAGAATAATCGGTTTCTCTCACTGCACCCGGGCCGGGCTCTTCAAATCCGCCCCAAACAGTCTCAATCCCTGCTACCAGCATGGCACCCACAAAAATTACCGAGAACGCTCCTAGTTCGGGTGATTCAAATTCACAAACCAGACGTTCGTTGCGAGCAAATAATCCTGGTAATGCCTGCGCGGTTTGGTCGTTGACTGAAAATAACGCCCCAGGAATATAGCGACTACTCAGCAATTTTCCCGCTGTAGGCATATGTACCCGATGGTAGTCTTTTGGTGACAGGTAAATGGTGGCAAAACTGCCATTGCTGTAGGCTTTGGCTGTCTCTGAGTTGCCTAGTAGTCGGCTTACCGAATAGTCTATGCCCTTGGCTTGTAAAATCCGAGTTTTGTTAATTTCACCGGCCTGACTTATGACGCCATCGGCAGGAGACACCAGAGTATCGCTGCCTTTGGCAATAGGTCTAGCGCCTTCACTGAGCTCTCGTGTAAAAAACGCATTAAAGTTTTCGTACGCTTCTAACTCCTGATCTTTTGCTTCCTGCATATTTATCTTGAAGGTGACGATAGCTCGCTGGATAAGCCAATTTTTTAACCAGGTACGTTTGGACTCTGCTGCCAAAGCGATCAGGCGGGATAGGCCGTGCTGAGGCAGTAGACGCTGTAGGGCGACAAAAATTTCTGCTCTATGATTCATAAGTTGAGAGGCTCAATGGTTGATAAATTTATATGTCTCTGTTTAGTGCCCAAGTTCGATGGGGCTGTCTTCTAGGTTACCCCATTCTGCCCAAGAGCCGTCATAGCCGCGAATCTTTTGGTAGCCTAGAATGCGGGCCACCATATAGGTAAAGCTTGAGCGATGGTGACTCTGACAATGAGTTGCTATCACCTTATCTTTGCTCAGCCCTAGATCGTCAAGAATTTGCTGAGCGTCATCGCGCAGCCGAAGATTTCGCTGCTGGTCCATAAGCTTGGTCCATTCTAAATTGATGGCGCCAGGGATATGCCCACCCCGTGCTGCGCGCACCATGTCTCCACAAAACTCCGCAGGGCTGCGTGCATCCCAGATAGCAAAATCTGGGTGCTCTAGATCGGCCAGAATTTGGTCAGCGGTGATGCGTGCCTGAGGGTTGGCAATGCTCAGGGTTGCTTCAATAGATTTTGGTTGATTGGCACTGCTCTCGGTGACCTGTCCCTCATTGATCCAAGATACTATGCCACCGTTGAGATAGGACCAATTTGATAGTCCAAGCAGATCCAGCGTCCAAGCCAGCCTGCCAGCCCAGCCGCCCCCCTCGTCGTCATAGATAACTACATGCTTACTGCTATCGATTCCCAAATAACCTATGACCTGCCTGAGTTGCTCAAGACTGGGACAGGCACCGGGGACTGGCGCTGTGCCTGCAACCAGGTTATTGCCCGCTAGATGCACCGCCCCAGGTACATGCCTCTGGTTGTAGAGCAGCTGATTACAGAGGTCGACAATGATTAAATTGTCATCAGCGAGTCGCAAGGCTAATTCACTGGGTTCAAGCAGGCGTGGAAGGTCGCTCATGATGAGATAGTCGTGGTTTTAATGGGCGCAAATATTAACATTTTTATTGACGCTAGCGAGCCTACCTTTGCTCCTGACTAAGAATAATTTGTCGATAGTTATTTAGGCGCACAGCGAGAACTTTTTTATCTCTCACAGCCTCTAGCAGCGCACAGCCTTTTTCTTGTTGGTGCTGGCAGTCGCGGAATTTGCACCGGCCTAAATAGGGTCGAAAATCCACAAAGCCATCGAGAATTTTTTCCTGACTAAGGTGGGTCAGGGCAAATTCACGGATGCCCGGTGAATCAATTAAAATACCACCACCATTGAGATGGTAAAGCTTGGAGACTGTGGTGGTATGAGTGCCTTCCTGCTTAGCCTCCGAGAGTGGTGCTGTAAGGCTGTTTGCCTGGGGTTGTAAACAGTTGAGCAATGAAGATTTACCAACACCGGACTGACCAACAAAGATCGAGGTACGCTTCGCGAGATAGTCTTGTAGCTCAGCTATGCCTTCAGCTGTTTTAGCGGATGCTGCAATTACTTCATAGCCAATAAATCGGTAGTCGGCTATTAGCTGATCCACTTCCGGAAAATCCTCTGCGTCACGCATGTCAGTCTTATTGAGCACCAGAAAAGGCTGAATACCCTGAGCTTCAGCCGCCACCAAATAGCGGTCTAACAGATTGCTATGAGGCTGGGGTTTGGGCGCAAACACAATGGCAATACGATCAATATTTGCTGCAACAGGGCGAAGTTTTCCGTAGATATCCGGGCGTATTAACTCTGTCTCCCGCTCCTCACAGGCCACCACTACACCATGAGGCTCTGCATGCCGCCAGATGACTTTATCCCCAGTGACAAGGCTGATCATATTGGCTCTTTTATGGCAGCGCACCACGACTCCTTTAAACGGTTCTTCACTGCCCTCAATATCGACCTGAGAGCCGTAATTGGTTACGACAGTTCCCAGGGTCTCCGGCCCTAGTTGGCTGAGGTTTTGGAGCTCTTCATCATTGATCGTTTGTTTTAGATTGGCTCGCTCACGCCTCCGCTCCTGAATGGCCTGGATGCGGTCTTTTTGGCGTTTGCTGAGTCTGCGTTTACTCATTTAATGGATCTTTTTGACAATAGCTTTTACTCTGAAAAAAAACGTCTTGGCTGGCGTTAGCAGTGACAAGGATATAGCATAACCGCCCTCAGTAACATTTTGCAGACTTTCTGGTTGAAGCAGGCACCTCTATGACAGCTCCAAACCCACTCAATCTGATTTGGATTGATCTTGAAATGACCGGATTAGATCCGGAACGCGAGCGCATTATTGAAATTGCCACCCTGGTGACAGACGCTGATCTCAACCTGTTGGCTGAGGGCCCCTCCCTAGTGATCCACCAAGAGGATGCTCTGCTGGACGCGATGGATGAATGGAATACGCGCCAGCACGGTGGCTCTGGCTTAACACAGCGAGTCCGTGATAGTCAGATTACTGAGGCGCAGGCTATGGCTGAGACACTGGACTTTCTGCACCAGTGGGTGCCAGCTGGGCAGTCGCCCATGTGTGGCAATTCTATTGGTCAGGACCGACGTTTTTTGGTGCGTTACATGCCACAGTTGGCGAATTTCTTTCACTATCGCAACCTAGATGTCAGTACATTAAAAGAGTTGGTTAGACGTTGGAAGCCGGAGCTGGAATCTGGTTTTAGTAAAAAGGGCAGTCACCTAGCCATGGATGATATCCATGACTCAATTGCTGAGCTGGCCTACTACCGAGAGGTGTTTATTAAGGTTTAGGCCCGGCTAGTTTTTCGCGTTGTCGCGCCAAAGCCCATTGCACATGTTCGCGGACCATGGGTGATTTGTCATTAGCTCGCTTCTCGAGCTGCTCAACAATATCCACTGAGCCGCTGGCGTTGCCAAGCCCAACAGCCAGATTGCGCAGCCAGCGCTCATGGCCAATACGGCGTATCGGCGAACCCTGTGTCTTGGCGAGAAACTCGTCTTCATTCCAGTTGAACAGACTGGTTAGGTCTGCATCCTCAAGCCCGTGTCTTGGCCGAAAGTCGTCCTCTTCGGTTGCCGAGGCAAAGCGATTCCAGGGGCAAATAATTTGACAGTCATCACAGCCAAATACTCTGTTCCCCATCATTGGCCGCAATGCTTCGGGAATCGAATCCTTACTCTCGATGGTCAAATAGGAAATACATTTTCTGGCATCCAAAACATAGGGTTCTGGAAAGGCATCGGTGGGGCAGATTTTTAAACAGGCCCTGCAGTTACCGCAACGGTCGACCTGTTGACTTTCGTCTGTGGGTAGTGGCAGGGATGTGTATATTTCACCAAGGAAGAACCAGGATCCCGCCTGATCGTTTAGGAGTAGGGTATTTTTGCCAATCCAGCCCAGCCCCGCCTGCTCGGCAAGGGGTTTTTCCATCACCGGCGCACTGTCGACAAAGGGTCGCTGGGCGAGCTGTAATTCAGGAAGCTGCTCTTGAATGCGTGTGACCAATTGAGCCAGACGCTTGCGAATCAATTTATGATAATCACGTCCTAGAGCGTATCTGGAGATATAGGCCTTATTGTCGTCTTTCAGCACAGCAATCATATTGTTGTCAGCCAGATAATCCATACGTACAGAAATTACGCGGACAGTTTGGTCCACTAGCTGATCGACTCTGTAGCGCTTATCACCATGCTCACCCATCCATTGCATGGATCCCTGAAAACCATCAGCTAACCATTGCTTGAGGCGCTCGGATGCCTTCTGCAGATCTGGCTCGACAATCGCCACCTGCTGAAAGCCCAGGGACGCCCCCCAGTCTTTAATCTGTTCAGCAAGTTGTTCCAGTTGCTGCGCTGTTAGATGCTGTGTAGACGGATTATCAGGCATGTTTTAATAGTTGTTCTGACTTATACTTGGAGCGATTTTACGGGGATAATCACTCAATGTCGCACAATGATACAAAAGCTTTGACAAATAGTAGTCCTGCCGACGCGCTTTACAGTACTAAAACAGTGCGAGAAATGGATAGTCTTGCCATCCATCAGCAGGGGATGGCAGGGATTGGGCTAATGCAGCGCGCTGGCAGAGCTGTATTTAAAGAGCTGCTGGACAGCTTTGGCTCACCCAGTTTACTCACAGTATTCTGCGGCGGAGGTAATAATGCAGGTGATGGCTATGTTGTGGCTGCTTTAGCGGCCGCAAAAAAAGTACCTGTTCGAGTGATTGAGCTGGGTGAGACTGCCAAGTTGTCCGATGATGCGCGGTTGGCTCGGCAGTTTGCTGCGCATTCTCAGGTGTCATTTTTACCTTTTAGTAATCTAGTAGATCTTGATGAGGGATTGGTTGTCGATGCACTGCTCGGCACTGGGTACAGAGGTCAGCTGCGGCCCGACTATGCTGAAGCAATCAAGTTAATTAATGCCTCTTTGCTTCCCGTGGTTGCGATTGATATTGCCTCCGGCCTCAATGCTGGTACAGGTGCAATTGAACAGCTGGCGGTACATGCTGATATGACGGTCACTTTTATCGGTGCAAAGCAGGGGCTTTTTACCGGTCAGGGCCCAGTTGTCAGTGGCGAAGTAATTTATGATTCGCTGGATGTGCCCGATGCTGTTTTTGCAGCTGTAGAACCCTCAGCTCAACTGTTAGATCTGCATAGTCTTATGGAGTGTCTGCCCGATTTAGCTATTGATATGCACAAGACTCAGCGTGGCCACAGTATGGTTATAGGCGGAGATCTGGGTTTTGGTGGGGCAGCCTGCCTTGCTGCGGAGGCGAGCCTCAAAGTAGGCTCAGGGGTGACCTCGGTAGCTACCAAACCACAGCATGTTGCCGCCATCTTGGCCCGCCAGCCTGAGATTATGGTCTCAGGAGTGGTGTCAGGTCAGGAGCTTGAGCCTCTCTTGGATCGACCCTCCGTCCTTATCGTTGGGCCTGGCATGGGGCGCTCTCCCTGGTCAGAGCAACTGTTGCAAAAATCTTTCGCCGCGGAGCGTCCACTGGTCTTAGATGCTGATGCTCTCAATATTATTGCTGAGGGAAGAGTGACTTCTCATGCAGAAAATAACAACTGGGTACTGACACCTCATGCTGGAGAGGCGGCTGGGTTGCTTGGAATCAGTGTTGCTGAGGTACAGGCGGATCGATTTTCTGCTGTGCGACAATTGGCGGATAAATATCAGGCAGTCGTGCTGTTGAAAGGCCCTGGGACATTGATAGCTGGTCCAGGACAGATCACAAAGGTCTGCCCCTATGGTAACCCTGCCATGGCCACCGCTGGCATGGGGGATCTTTTGAGTGGCATTATTGGCGGGCTGATTGCCCAGGGATTGGACTTACAAACGGCCACCGAATTGGGCTGCTGTCTGCATTCCTGCGCTGCAGATATGGCGGTGCAGATTCAGGGGCAAAGGGGTTTAGTGGCAACAGACTTACTGCCGCATCTGCGCAGCCTGTTAAATCAGGAATACCTGTGACGGACATAAAAAAATCTCACAGCAGCGTAAAATTTGAATTGCTGGGTGAAGAGGCAACAGTCGCCTTGGGTGGCCAGATTGCCGATGCTATTGCGAGTATCAAAGCGCCGTTACTAATAACACTGACCGGTGACCTCGGTGCAGGAAAGACCACATTAAGCCGCGGCATTTTGCAGCGGTTGGGGCACGTTGGCGCGGTAAAGAGCCCGACCTACACGCTAATAGAGCCCTACGAGCTACCCCTGGGTGCTGTTTATCACTGTGATCTATACAGACTGGCCGACGCCGAAGAATTAGAATATATGGGCTTCGCAGACTATTTGACCCATGCAGCCCTGTGCCTAGTTGAATGGCCAGAAAAAGGCGAGGGGTTTTTACCTAGACCTTCAGTGGCCGTGCAAATTAGCTCATCTCAACGGGGGCGCTGTGTTACGCTAGAAGCCAATTCTGCCGAGGGCATTCATTTAATTGGCCAGCTAAAAGGTCTGTAATAGATAGGCATATTGGGTTAGGTGTTTAGATTGAATCTTAATGTACGGTCAATGGTAACCAGCATGCGCCCGCTAGTCAGAGTGACTGCGTTGCTGACTCTGTTCTTGGCTGACAGCCTCTTGGCAGCAGATATAGATTCGGTGCGTCTTTGGCGTGCGCCAGATCATACTAGATTAGTCTTCGATCTTAGCTCTGCGGTTGAGTACGAAAAATTTGCCCTCGAAAATCCTCGCCGCTTTGTTCTGGACCTTAAGAATACAGAGTTAAAAACCTCGTTTAAAAACTTAGATCTCAGCAATACACCCATAGCCAATGTGCGCTATGGGGTGCGCTATAAAACTAATTTGCGGGTGGTGCTAGAACTTAAACGCTCTGTAACGCCGAAGAGTTTTTCTCTTAAACCCAACGAGCAGCATAGCCATAGACTGGTGGTAGACCTGTTTGATAAAAAGGAAGTAGTCAGTCGCTCAGTAGAAGAGGTAGTGACCCAAAAAAACCGTAAGATAGTTATTGCCATTGACGCAGGGCATGGGGGCGAAGACCCAGGTGCACTTGGACCTGGTAGAGTCAGAGAAAAAGTGGTTGTGCTGCAGATTGCCAAGCGCATTGAGAGTCTTTTCGATAACAATCCTCACTTTGATGGCGAGCTTGTGCGTTCGGGGGACTATTATTTGGCGCACCGCAAACGTTCACAAATTGCCCATGAAAAGCGTGCGGACTTTTTTGTCTCTATACATGCTGATGCCTTTACAGATCCTCGCGCGAATGGTGCATCGGTCTACGCTCTGTCAACTCAGGGTGCTACCAGTGAAGCTGCGCGCTATCTTGCCAGTAAAGAAAATCGCGCCGATCTGATTGGCGGAGCCAGCTCGTTAAGTCTTGATGATAAAGAACCGTTACTTGCCACTGTTCTGCTCGACCTCTCAATGAATGCTACTCTTGCTAGCAGTTTAGATGCTGGGAAATATGTGCTATCCAATATGGGTGCCGTGGCACGGCTGCACAAAAAGCAGGTAGAGCAAGCGGGTTTTCTCGTGCTCAAGTCGCCAGACATCCCTTCACTGCTGATTGAAACAGGCTTTATTTCTAACCCCAAAGAGGCTCGACAGCTTAGCAGTGGGAAGTATCAGCAAAAAATAGCTGAGGCAGTATTTGACGGGCTAGTACAGTACTATGCAAAAAATCCCCCGGTGGGCACTTTAATGGCCCTTAATGCCGGCAGCTTGCAGCGTAGTCACACTATTGTTAGAGGGGACACGCTGTCTGAAATCGCAGTGCGTTACAACACCTCTGTCAGTAAAATACTGCGCCACAACAAAATGACATCAAGCAGTATTCAGGTGGGGCAGAAAATTTTAATTCCCTCCAGCTAAAACTATTTTTAAAGGCGTTACAGCATGAGCAGCATTCGTATACTCAGCCCCCAACTAGCAAATCAGATCGCTGCTGGTGAAGTGGTTGAGCGCCCGGCATCAGTTCTTAAAGAATTGGTGGAAAATAGTTTGGATGCCGGTGCCCAGCGTATTGATATTGAGATAGAGCAGGGCGGCATCAAGCTCATTCGAATTCGCGACGACGGCCATGGTATCCCCGAAGATGAGCTTGCCTTGGCCCTGAGTCGTCATGCCACCAGTAAAATTGACAACCTAGAAGATTTAGAAGCTGTGGCCACCCTGGGATTTCGCGGTGAGGCACTGGCCAGTATAGCCTCGGTATCAAAATTAGCGCTGACCTCTAACACAGGGGCTAGCAGCGGTTGGCGAGCTGTATCGGAGGGACGTGATATGGAGGTCGAGTTGCAGCCGGCCGCCCACCCTAAGGGCACCAGTGTTGAAGTTCGTGATCTATTCTTTAATACGCCGGCGCGCCGTAAGTTTTTGCGCGCTGAAGGCACAGAATACAATCGCATAGACGACAGCATTAAAAAGCTGGCCCTAAGTCGCATGGATATTGCATTTAGCCTGCGACATAACCAGCGCGCCCAGCTGAATCTGCGTCCCGCCATCAGCCTACTGGAACAGGAAAAGCGTGTCGCAGATATCTGTGGCCCAGCCTTTATGCAGCAGGCGCTCTATGTGGATAATGACAGATCTAGCATTCGGCTCTGGGGCTGGATGGGTCTGCCAACATTTAATCGCAGCCAAGCTGATTTGCAGCACTTTTTTGTCAACGGCCGTTGTATTCGCGACAAGGTGGTTGCTCATGCGATTCGTCAGGCCTATCAAGATGTTTTGTATCATGGCCGGCATCCCGCCTATGTGCTTTTTCTAGAGATCGAACCCGCAGATGTAGATGTCAATGTGCACCCAACAAAGCATGAGGTACGATTTCGCGATAGTCGATCTATTCATGGATTTGTCTACGGCACACTCAATAAAGCACTGGCTCAGGATAGACCGCAGGACCATCTCCAGAGCAGCGAGTCTGTAGTGCCGACCGAGCAATGGCAGCCTAGCCAATCAGCGATATCGTTTTCTAGTGCCCCAGTGCAGGGGCCAGGTCATACAAATTTTGGACAGTTTCCAGCTCCAAGTCAGGGCTCGGTCAACAGCCCAATGGCAGCTTATCAGGGGCTGTATGCTACAGAGATACCTGAGCAGCAGGATGAAATTCCACCAATGGGCTTTGCCATTGCACAGCTCAAGGGGATTTATATCCTTGCGGAGAATGCTCAGGGGCTGATTGTCGTGGATATGCATGCGGCCCATGAGCGAATTACCTATGAGCGCATGAAGACGGCCTTTGATGATCAGGGGCTGGTATCTCAGCCTCTGCTTGTGCCGGAGAGTCTTGCGGTCAGTGAGCGCGAAGCTGAGGTGGCAGATAAAAATACTGAAATTTTCCAGCAGCTGGGGTTTGTTATTGAACGTGCCGCTGCAGAGAGCATTATAGTGCGTGAGATTCCGGCCATCCTTCGAGGCTCAGAAGTCGAGGGGCTATTGCGAGATGTAATTTCGGATCTGCTCATGCATGGCACATCAGAGCGAATCCGCAATCATATTAATGAAATTCTCTCGACCATGGCCTGCCACGGCTCTGTGCGTGCCAATCGCAAGCTCAGCATCCCAGAAATGAATGCGCTGCTTCGCGATATGGAAGCTACAGAACGCAGTGGGCAGTGCAACCATGGTCGTCCCACCTGGTCGCAACTGACCCTCGAAGAACTCGATAAATTGTTTTTGCGCGGCAGATGAATAATCCTCAGACTGAATTACCCCGGGCGATTTTTATTATGGGCCCAACGGCCAGCGGAAAAACTGCGCTGGCGATTGAGTTGAGCAGGCATTTGCCCGTTGAGTTAATCAATGTGGATTCGGCTCAGGTCTATCGCCAACTGGATATAGGCAGTGCCAAACCCGATGCTCAGACTTTAGAGATTGCCCCTCATCGACTGTTAAATATTCGCGATCCACAGCAGGGCTACACAGCGGCGGATTTTCTTGTAGATGCAAAAGCCGAAATGGCTAGCATAGTTGCTGCGGGTAAAATTCCTCTGCTGGTTGGTGGCAGCATGATGTATTTTAAAATACTGCTCGAAGGGCTATCAGATCTGCCAGAGGCTAACCAAGAAATCCGTGACCAGCTAGAGCGGCGCGCCGAGGCTGAGGGCTGGCCAAGTCTCTATTTAGAGTTGCAAAAAGTTGATCCTGATACTGCCGCGCGCCTGCATCCCAATCACTCTCAGCGCATTCAGCGCGCGCTAGAAGTCTACCTGCTAACCGGCAAGCCTATGTCATCGTTGCAGGGGGCCTCTCAAGGCGGTTTGCAAGACCAGTACCTCATCTCCCAGTTTTCACTGCTACCGCAGAACCGAAATCTATTACATCGTCGTATAGAGCATAGATTCAAGCAAATGATGGAACAGGGGTTTGAGCAGGAAGTCAAAAACCTCTACCAGAGGGGCGATCTGCACGTAGGTTTGCCCGCTGTCCGATCTGTTGGCTATCGCCAGTTATGGGATTATTGTGCTGGTGAATGCACCCTAGAAGAGGCAGTAGAGAAGGGGATTATTGCGACCAGGCAGCTAGCCAAACGACAAATAACCTGGCTGCGAAATTGGCCTCAGGCTATTGAGATAGCCATAGATAATAAAACTGAGTATTTATCTACAGAAGATATCTGCAATCAGTGCTTGAAAATGTTATGAGCCGCGCCCATATACTATAATAGGGGCAGGAGTTGTTTTTGCTCTTAGGTGGTCCGCAATCCCACCACAATATTTGCTGTGACGATTACAGCACCCATTGAAATTTCAATAATTAAGGAGTAGTTAAATGTCAAAAGGGCATAACCTACAAGACCCTTTTCTGAATGTCCTAAGAAAAGAGCGTATTCCAGTTTCTATTTTTCTGGTCAATGGTATCAAGCTGCAGGGCCAGGTTGAATCGTTTGACCAGTTTGTCGTGCTGCTAAAAAATACCGTCAGCCAGATGGTATACAAGCATGCCATCTCCACAGTGGTCCCATCCCGTGCTGTGCGGTTGCCTACTAGCAATGCTGCTGGTGGTCAATCTGACGGTGATTATATTGCTGATGACGCCGGTAACTACGGCGGCGATAATTACTAAAGAGAGTGTCATTATTTTTTGAACGCCCTGATTTTGGCGAACGTGCGGTTCTGGTTCACCTCAAGCTCAACAGTGAAACTGAACCTGAAGATCCAAGGGAATTTGAAGAGTTGGTGCTCTCTGCCGGTGGTGATCCAGTTGAGTTTTTAACTGGATCCAGATCATCCCCCCATGCCAAATATTTCGTTGGAACAGGTAAGCTAGAAGAGATAGGTAGCACAGTAAGACGCTGTGATGCCGAGCTAGTTATTTTTAACCACAATCTCTCGCCCAGCCAAGAGCGCAACCTTGAGGCTGAGCTGAAGTGTCGTGTGTTAGATAGGACTGGTCTTATCCTAGATATCTTTGCCCAGCGTGCGCGCACGCACGAAGGAAAGCTTCAGGTAGAGTTGGCGCAGCTTCAACATCTGTCCTCGCGATTGGTGCGTGGCTGGACTCACCTAGACAGAGAGAAGGGCGGTATTGGTATGCGTGGGCCCGGTGAGACTCAGTTAGAGTCCGACCGACGCATGGTGAGAGAGCGAATTCAGACGATCAAAAAGCGTCTTGAAAAAGTGCGCAAACAGCGCGATCAAAATCGTCGCTCTAGGGATAAAGCAGATATACCCACAGTCTCTCTGGTGGGCTACACCAACGCGGGCAAGTCTACGCTGTTTAATAAGCTAACACAGTCTGATGTGTTTGCCGCGGACCAACTGTTTGCAACTCTGGATCCGACTATGAGGCGTCTAGACGTCCCGGAACAGGGCCCAGTCATCTTTGCAGATACTGTAGGCTTTATAAGCCATTTACCCCATCGTTTGGTGGATGCCTTCAGGGCGACGCTAGAAGAGGCAGCCTCTGCAACTCTGCTGTTACATATTGTTGATGCCGCGGCGGAAGATCGCGCGGTAAATATAGAACGAGTCGGGGATGTATTGAAGGAAATAGAGGCTAATGACTTGCCAACGCTGATGGTTTACAACAAGATTGACCTGTTGGCTGATGCTCAGCCCCGTATAGATCGCAACGCAGAAGGTAAGCCTGAGGCCGTTTGGCTTTCAGCGTTGACAGTTGACGGGCTGGATTTACTTCTCCAGGCAGTGATAGAGAGTCTGCCGGGGGTGATGGTACACAGGCATTTGAAGTTACAGCCGAATCAGGGTGCCTTTAGGGCAGCGCTCTACGGGCAAAAAGCAGTGTTGGCTGAGCAGGTTGATGAGCAGGGTGCTATAAATTTGGAAATAAAGCTGGCGGAGAGCGATTATCTCCGTCTACTTAAAGCTTCGGGGTTGAAATCTGACGAATTGGTCTCATTGTAACTAGAGCCCAATAGCTTAACCCAGACAACGATTAACTAAACTTTTGGAGAACAGTATGGCCTGGAATGAACCTGGCGGCGGGAAAGACCCCTGGGGTGGCAACCGCAATAACGATGGTCCACCGGACATTGATGAGGCACTTAACAAGTTAAAAGAGAAGCTCGGTGCATTCGGGGGCGGCTCTGGCTCTTCAGGCACTGGAGGTGCTGGTAATAAAAGCCTTCTGCCTGCCGCCCTGCTCGTTTTGGCCTTGCTGTGGGGCCTGTTGGGCGTCTATCAGGTCGATGAGAAGGAGCAGGCGGTTGTGCTAAGACTAGGTGAGTACTCTGATACTCGTGGCCCGGGCCTGAAATGGAATCCGCCTATTATCGACTCTGTAACTACTGTTCGCACCACTGAAGAGCGACAGTACTCTGCGCGTGGTCTCATGCTGACTCAGGACGAAAATATCGTCGAAATCTCATTGTCGGTGCAGTACAACATTGCCAATGCTAAAGATTTTGTTCTCAATATCAGAGATCCAGAGACTAGCCTCAAACATGCGACTGACAGTGCGCTGCGACATGTAGTGGGCAGCACTGCGCTGGATAGTGCTATGTCTACTGGTCGTGATCAGGTGGCAGAGGGTACTGCGCAGAAGCTTCAGGAGTTACTGGATATCTACGGTAGTGGTATCAACGTGATCAAGATTAATATCGGTGAAGCTCGGCCGCCAACTGAGGTCAAGGCGGCATACGATGACGTGATCAAGGCTCGAGAAGATCAGGAGCGTTTGGTGAACGAAGCTCAGGCTTACTCCAACGGCATTATTCCAGAGGCTAGGGGTCAGGCTCAGCGTCTTCGCGAAGAGGCCAATGGATATAAATCTCAGGTAGTTTCCAAAGCAGAGGGTGAAGCGGCTCGCTTTAGCAATCTCCTTTCAGAATACTCAAAGGCACCCGAGGTGACCCGAGAGCGTATGTACATAGATGCTATCGAAGAAGTTATGTCGAATACTAGCAAGGTGCTGATGGACGCAGAGGGCGGCAATAACATGCTCTATCTGCCTCTGGATAAAATTATGCAGCAGGGCGCCAGCGCTGGGCAGAGCCGTTCATCTGAAACTAGCGAACAGTTGATCGATCGCATTTCGAATGAGGTGATCGAGAAGCTACAGAGAAACAATGAACGAGCGCAAGTGGAGAGACGACGATGAATAGCCTAACAAAAACTGTCGGTCTGGTACTGGTAATTTTGCTAACAGCGCAGAGTTCACTTTACATAGTGAGTGAATTTGAGCGCGGTATAAAGTTGCGATTCGGACAGATCATTGAAGCTGACATCAAGCCAGGGCTGCATTTTAAAGTGCCTCTAGTGGATAATGTAAAAATCTTCGATGCACGAATTCTTACGGTTGATGCACAGCCCGCCAGTTTCTTTACCATCGAAAAGAAACGTCTGATTGTGGATTCCTATGTTAAGTGGCGCGTTGCAGATGTTGCGACTTACTACAAGAAGACTGACGGTATTGAATCCAACGCCCGCAATTTGCTGGGTTCGCGGGTCAACGATGGTCTGCGCAGTCAGTTTGGTGATCGTACCCTGCGTGAAGTAGTCTCTGGTGAGCGCGATCTGTTGATGAAAAATATCACCGAAGATCTAAACAAGCAGGTACTTGAAAGTCTGGGTGTTGAGGTGGTGGATGTGCGTGTAAAGCGTATCGACTTGCCTCAAGAGGTCAGCAGCCAGGTGTTCCGTCGCATGACTGCCGAACGCGAAAAAGAGGCTCGTGAATTGCGCTCCACAGGTAAAGAACGTGCCGAGAAGATCCGCGCCTCTGCTGATCGTGAACGCACAATTGAGCTAGCAAACGCCTATCGTGACGCTGAGCAGCTGCGCGGTGAGGGTGATGCTCAGGCAGCGGGCATCTATGCTCAGGCTTATCAGCAAGACCCTGAGTTTTACTCGTTTATGCGTAGTCTCAACGCTTACAAGGCTTCATTTGCAAACAAGGGCGATTTTCTATTGCTCGCCCCAGACAGTGATTTCTTTAGATACATGAACAAACAGCAGGCGAGATAGTAGCCTGTACTCGCAATTGGTGGGGGTGGATAGATTAATTGAATTGGTCAATTAATTTAAAAACCTCTGCCACATTGAGGGTGATTTTGCTAGAATTTGAAAACCGAGGAGACTCGGTTTTTTTGTGCCGAATTTGAGGTGTTGCTTAATGCTCGACGAACTTCTCAGGGCCATTGGCTTAATGTTGGTGATTGAGGGCATTATTCCCTTTCTCTCTCCAGGTCGTTGGCGAGGTATGGTAGAGGTTTTGGCTACCGTGGACGAAAAATCCATGCGTATGGTTGGCTTATTCAGCATGCTGACGGGTTTATTTGTGCTTTTTCTGTTTAGTTAAAACCTAACGCTCGCAAGTGCAAGGGGTTGTTGTGAAAAATGTAGATCGTTGGTTGTTGCCAGACGGCGTCGATGAGGTCCTGCCAGAGCAGGCTCAGGCTGTCGAGCACCTGCGGCGACAAATTCTCGATCTCTACCATATCTGGGGCTACGATTTAGTGATCCCACCAATGGTTGAGTTTACCGAATCGCTACTCAGTGGTTCTGGTTCTGACCTCGATCTGATGACCTTCCGCGTGACCGATCAAATCAGTGGTCGAATGATGGGTATTCGGGCTGACATTACCCCTCAAACCGCAAGAATGGATGCTCATAGTCTGCGCCGAGAGGGTCCCAATCGACTCTGTTATGCAGGGACTGTGTTGCACACCAGGCCCAGAGGCCCGTTGGAATCACGCACACCTATATCCGTAGGGGTAGAGCTATTTGGAGAGGCCACTCTAGCTGCTGACATCGAGGTGATAGAGTTATTCCTGCAAACTTTAAAAGTTTCAGGCGTAAGTAATGTGCATCTGGATTTAGGCCATGTGGATATCTACCGCGGGCTTTTGGCTGAGGCCGATTTAAATGCTGAACAGGAAGCCGAGTTATTCAAGTTGTTGCAGCGCAAAGCAAGTGGCGAGCTTAGCGATTGGGTTGCGGCCAACATTAAAGATAAAAAACTCGCTAGCTGGCTGACTACTCTGCCCAGACTGACGGGTAATCAAGAGGTTCTTGAGGCGGCCAAAAACGCACTGCAAGGCGCTCCTAACTCAGTTCTAGAGGCTATTTCTCAGTTAGAAAAAATTGTTGCCGGACTCACCGGTAGTGGCGTTAATATCTACCTTGATTTGGGTGAGATGCCCGGCTATCACTACCACACTGGTGTGGTTTTTGCTGCCTATGTGCAGGGCTACGGCAAGGCACTGGGCAATGGTGGTAGGTATGACCATGTTGGAGAGGCGTTTGGTCGGTCGCGACCGGCTACAGGTTTTGCATTTGATCTAAAGTCACTTGTCACTCAGGGGAGCACAAGTAGTGCCTTAGTAGAGGGTATTTTTGTGCCATACAGTGATGATCCTCAATGCCGTGAACAGGCTGCACTGTTACGCAGTCAGGGCAATAGGGTAGTGCAGGGTTTTCCTAGTCAAAAAGTGGACTTTGCAGAAATTAACTGTGATCGTCAGTTGGTATTTGAAGACGGTCACTATGTCATTAAAGAGTTGTCCTGATCTTCAGATCAGGTGGTGTAATTTTTTCGAGTAAGCATTCTTATGGGTAAAAACGTCGTTATTCTTGGTTCCCAATGGGGGGACGAGGGCAAAGGAAAGATCGTCGATTTATTAACCGACAAGGCGTCCTTAGTGGCCCGCTTTCAGGGGGGGCATAACGCCGGTCATACACTGGTGATAGACGGTAAAAAAACAGCTTTACATCTTATCCCCTCAGGCATACTGCGCGACCATGTCACCTGTGTGATAGGCAATGGTGTTGTGGTGGCTCCGGATGCGCTGCTCAAAGAAATTAAAATGTTGGAAGACCGTGGTGTGCAGGTGCGCGATCGCCTTGTGGTTTCCGGCTCTTGCCCGCTTATTCTCGGCTATCATATTGCATTGGATCAGGCCCGCGAAGCGGCTAGAGGCAATGCTAAAATTGGTACCACTGGTCGCGGTATAGGCCCAGCTTACGAAGACAAGGTGGCTCGCAGAGCCCTGCGTCTAGGTGACTTGGCTAATATGGAGCGTTTCGCCGAGAAGCTAAAATCAGTTCTTGAGTACCACAACTTTGCTCTCACAGAGTACTACAAGGCCGAGCCTGTAGATTTTGATGAAACTCTTGCGCTTGCCCATCAGTGGGCTGCAGAGTTACTGCCAATGAAAGGCGACGTTACTAAGCTGTTGCATGATGCCCGCGAAGCAGGTGAGCATATTTTGTTTGAAGGTGCCCAGGGTTCGCTGCTGGATATCGATCACGGTACCTATCCCTTTGTGACCTCATCGAACACCACTGCTGGTGGCACTGCCACTGGTTCGGGTTTTGGTCCCCTATATCTGGATTATGTACTGGGTATTACGAAGGCCTACACCACAAGAGTGGGCTCCGGGCCGTTCCCAACGGAGTTGCACTGCGAGATTGGTCAATATCTAGGTGAAAAAGGGCATGAGTTTGGAACCACTACAGGCCGATCACGTCGCTGTGGTTGGTTTGATGCTGTGGCTCTGCGTCAAGCGGTGCGAATTAATAGTATTTCAGGCATCTGCCTCACTAAACTCGACGTGCTTGATGGCCTAGAAGAAGTGAAAATCTGTATTGGCTACCAAAATGCTGATGGTTCTGATGCTGGAATTCCAATGCATGCGGATGACTTTGAAGATATCACACCAGTGTACGAATCTATGCCCGGTTGGTCAGAAGTCACAGTTGGAGCCCAGCGCCTCGAAGATTTGCCCCAGGCTGCGAGAGACTATATCAGTAGAATCGAGGTGTTGACTGGAGCCCCAGTTGATGTGGTGTCAACCGGGCCAGATCGGGTAGAAACCATCGTACTGCGGCATGCCTTCGAGTAATCATTAGTGCAATCAACCCAATTGTGATTGTTCAAAAACCCCAGCTCAGCTGGGGTTTTTGGTTTTTGGGGTGCGCTGTCGCCTTAGATAGCAGATGATTTTCCGCTGGTCGTCCAAGGGATAAAGATGTTGTGCACGTCGAGGTAGCTCGGACAGTAATTGCTCGGTGATTCGCTGAAAATACTGAATAAACTCTTTTATCTGCTGATCATTCATTAAAGCACTGTCAGGAGAATTTGCATCTTGCGCCAGTGACTTTCTAAGTTTTGTCTCCTGCTCCAGGCGCCACTTAAAAACTCTCTCAAAGGATGGAGCTTGCAGCATAATCAACTGATCTATTAGGAAAAAAAGTTGCTGATAGCTGCCCGCGAGAGCTCGATTGACATAGTGGCGCCAAACTCCCTGACTGTCTTGCCGACGCTCTAACTCATTGATTGGATTGATCAGGTCGCTGTCTGACGCCGCGGTAGCACCCAAGCACCAGCCCTCTATGATGATTAGCCCTACAGGGCCCGTAACCATTTCAAGTTGCGAGGCTGGCACGCGATCATCTGTACTCTTGTCAAATCTTGTAATCAGAGTTGGCTTGCCCGCCTTTAAGCTGTTAATCGTCTCTATCATAAGTTCTATATCATGGGTGCCCGGCACGCCGCGGGTCGCCAGTAAAGGGTGCACAGTATCGGCCAGATGCAGACGTTGTTGCTTGGTCAAATAAAAGTCATCCATAGAGAGATTAACAGTCTGAATGCCATGGCGCTCGCCGGCTATGCTGCATAAATAATCTGCCATGGTGGACTTTCCCGATCCTTGGGAGCCATTAATTCCCAGTATCTGTGGTGGCAGTTGAGGCTGGTACTGACTAGCAAATTGCTCAAGTAAAAGACTAAACCAGCGTTCGGCTGACTGCAGATAACTCTGTGGCAGCTGGTTGCGATTAATAAAGTGTTGGGCAGCGGTCATCTTGGTTTTAAGCGCTAGTTGGCAATGTAGGATGAGCCTAGCACAGAGAGTGGCCGTTAATTGGTATTTGCGATAAATAACCCGCTAGGCCCGTCGAGATGAGAGGACTGAATTCAGGTGGCAGCGCGCTGTCTAAATCATCTGTAAGGGCCAGCTAATTCGGCACTCGTCTTACAAAAAGAGAGTTAGTTCTCGGTCCTATTAAAAACGAAGTTAGGCTTTGTTAAATAAGAACTACGACTTCGCTAGATTGAAAATTTAACTGGTTTTACTGCCATTTTTTTCTTCGGGAATGTTGTTATGGCTAATTTAAAAGTGCAATTTGGGGCCAGATTAAAGCTCCTCAGGGCTCAGCGAAATATGACTCAGGAGCAGCTGGCTGATGCAACCGGACTCACCATAGAGTCCATCAGCAATATAGAGCGAGGTATTTTCGGGCCGCGGTTTGATAATCTTGAAAAAATCGCCGAAGCTTTGCACCTAGAGGCACAGCGACTCTTTGAATTCGGTTAGTCGTCTAGGTTGGCCGCTTTAGTGTCGTTGAATTCTGCATTCTATTCAGTGTTGGACTATGGTTGTAATAGGTGTTTGATTCGGCGACTATTTGTGTTTTCCGCGTTTAGGAATACTGTTTAAAAGGAGTTTTACCCCCCTGTAAAAAAGCCACAATCCGCTGTGCTATGTCAGCGATCATGGGGCGAGATAGAGACTAATGCTGGATTCGGATAATCTGGAACAGCAGTTAGCACTGGAAATCGCAGCACGTAAATCGGCGGAGACCTGTCTTGAGCAAAAGTCAGCTGAGATTCAGGAGCTACAGAGCCGACTCAGTTATAGAACAGACATAATTGCCCAAAAAACCGCCAGTCTGCGTCAAGTTCAGGCCGAGCTAGATCAGCTGCGCCTACGTCTAATCCTCAGTGAAAAAATGGCAGCAGTAGGTCAGCTGGCTGCTGGTGTCGCTGAAGAGATACAAAAACCTCTGAATTTTATGGCCGAGAGCCTCAGACAGCTGCATGACCATCTCAATGATCTTGGTCTTATAATTGCTCAGCAGGAGCAATGTATTAAAACTAGTGGTGGCATAACTCTTTTCAGGTCGGCTCAGGCTGTTGAGCTGAAAAAATTAAACAGGCTAAAAAAACAACTGAGGGCTGATTTTGTAGCAGTAGATGCCAGTAAGCTTGTGGATGAGTTTTTAGAGAGTACCAACAGAGCGCAGAGAATGGTAACCGATCTCTGGGAGTTTTCCCGTGCAGATCAGGCACCACAGGTGGAAGAGAACATAAATGAACTGCTCGATCGCAGTGTAAGCCTTGCCTCCTACGAGCTTCGCCACCGCGCCGTTATAGTAAAACAGTACGGTCCCATCCCGAATATTTTCTGCGATAGTAGCCGGTTGGTCCATGCATTTTTAAGTATCTTACTCAATGCAGCTGAGGCCATTGATAGTAAGGGTACTATTACTCTTCGCACCGGAGTTCACAGTTCCATGCTGTGGGTGGATATCGCGGATACGGGCCGCGGCATTGCCGAGCAAGACCTTGGAAAAATATTTGACCCTTTCTTTACCACCAAGAGCGCTGGGCAGGGTAGTGGTCTGGGTCTACATCAGGTAAGGGGCGCCGTCGAGGCCCATGAGGGTCGCACTAGCCTAATGTCTCGACTAGGTCAGGGGACTACCTTCAGAATTATGTTACCCATCAATCGCTACGAGGAGCTGGCTGCTCTTTAATAGATCGAACCCTAGTGGTCGGATGCCAGATTGTTATACCATCTGATAGTAAACTCAATCTTGGTCTCAAGCCTTGGGAGCTCAGCCAGCCTTTCCTGTTGCTCTGGCTTGGCATGCCAGTAGTAAGGGGTCATATGCAATAGGTCGGCAATCTCTGAGCCTTCTACAGAGATATCTTTAACAACCTCTGCTTGCTTGAGTAGCTCAAATTCTGGGCTACTGTCTAAGCTTTGGTAATTTCCGCCGTGGGCGCTTGGCTGGTCATAGATATAGCGAGTTAGACCGGACAGGTGATGCTCGCCTGGGCCCACCATAATCAATTGCCCGCCGGGCCTTAACACCCTCGAAGTTTCGGTAGCACAAATCGGTGAAAATACCGAGATAGCGGTGTCTACGCTGCTGTCGAACAACGGAATTTTAAAGCCACTATCCACCGCGAGCTGTGCGTTTATCTTTCGCTTAGCTGCTAACCTGACTGCTGTTTTGGCAATATCTATGCCCAGCAGTTGCATATCTGGGTAAGCTTTGCGGATTTGCGCCAGATAGTAGCCCTCACCACAGCCGATATCCAGAAGCCTATTATTGGCTGCTGACTGTTCTATACCTGAGACAATTGCAAGTGCCAGGTCTTCATAGTATCCGGCATTGAGAAATCGCTGGCGACTGCGGATCATTTCATCGCTGTCTCCGGGGTTTCGGCTGCGCCTATGCTGTGCCAGATGGAGGTTGAGGTAGCCTTCTTTGGCCATGTCAAAACAGTGGTTGTTGTCGCAACTAAAGGATTTCTGCCTGTCACTGGCAACCAATTCTAGTGGCGTACCACAGCTTGGACACTTGAAGTTAGCCTCAGACAATGAGGTGGATTCTGGCTTGAAGGCTGGATAAGAAAAACTAGACAAACTGATGCTCGATAGAGGTAACTAATCCGGTAGCTTACGTTGATCACCTACTTTGTTCCAGCGCAAAAAAAAGCTGGGCACCCGCCCAGCTTTCTCAAGGTATAGGCCTGAGGTTAAAACAGCCCGACAACCTCACCATTATCATCTATAGCGATATGGTTAGCCGCTGGTATCCTGGGTAATCCCGGCATTGTCATAATATCTCCGCAGACCACCACAATAAAGCCCGCGCCAGCGCTCAATCGCACCTCGCGGATTGCCATCACATGATCTGTAGGGGCACCTTTGAGGTTCGGATCGGTGGAAAAGCTATACTGAGTCTTTGCAATACACACTGGGAAATTACCGTAGCCGCTGTCCTGTAGGCTGCGGATTTGATCTCGGATTTTTTGGTCGGCGATAATATCGTCAGCGCGATACAGTCTTGTGGCTACGGTTTTGATTTTGTCCCAAATAGGCATTTCGTCGGGATACAGGGGCGCAAAGCTCGCTGCGCCACTGTCAGCAATGCTGGCTACTTCATGGGCTAGCTCCTCTGTGCCTGCGCCACCATCGGCCCAGTGTGTGCACTCAATCGCCTTGACGCCATTAGCTGCGGCTATCTGTTTGATTAGAGCGATTTCATTGTCAGTATCCAATGTAAAGCGGTTGATACCCACTACCACCGGCACGCCGAAAGATTTTACATTTTCAATATGGCGGACTAGGTTGACGCAGCCATCGCGCAGAGCCTCTAGATCTTCCTTATCTAGATCTTCTTTGCTGACGCCGCCATGCATTTTAAGCGCTCTGGTAGTGGCGACAATCACTGCTGCATCCGGCGCCAAGCCAGCCGAACGGCATTTGATATCAAAGAATTTTTCTGCTCCTAAATCTGCGCCAAAGCCGGCCTCGGTCACCACATAGTCGGCCATTTTTAAGCCCGCCTTTGTGGCAATCACTGAATTACAGCCATGGGCTATATTGGCAAAAGGCCCGCCGTGAATAATTGCGGGATTATTTTCTAACGTCTGTACCAGATTGGGTGCTAGGGCATCTTTCAGCAGTACGCTCATTGCACCTGTGCCAAGAATTTCGCTGGCATGGACTGGTTTGTGATCTCTGGTATAGCCCACGACGATTTTATCTAGACGCGCTTTCAGGTCGTCGATGTCGTTTGCTAGACAAAAGATCGCCATGACCTCAGATGCCACAGTGATATCGTATCCTTCCTGTCGAGGGAATCCGTTGCCAGGGCCGCCAAGACCACAGTTGATGCTGCGCAGCGCACGATCATTCATATCGGCTACGCGCTTCCATACAATGCGTCGAGCATCGAGTTCGAGGCTGTTGCCCCAGTGGATATGGTTATCAATAAGCGCCGAAAGCAGGTTGTGAGCTGCACCAATAGCATGGAAGTCACCAGTAAAGTGCAGATTAATATCTTCCATAGGAACTACCTGAGCATAGCCGCCACCTGCCGCACCACCTTTCATACCGAAGCAGGGGCCAAGACTAGGTTCGCGCAGGCAGACCAGCGCTTTTTTGCCAATCCGATTGAGACCGTCGGTGAGACCAACAGAGGTCGTAGTTTTACCCTCACCTGCAGGGGTGGGTGTAATGGCGGTAACTAGAATCAGTTTGCCGTTGGGCTTGCTGTCTAGTGTTGCTATATGCTCTGGGTCGATTTTGGCTTTCGTTCTGCCATAGGGGATTAGGGCACTGTCGGGAATGCCGAGTTTTGCCGCAATCTCACCTATTGGCTGGGTCTTAGCCTGGCGTGCAATTTCGATGTCGCTCATTGGTTTTCTCCAAGAATTATACAAACAGCAGCGGCTGAAAAATTATTGTTATTTGGTGCCCTGCTAATTACCCGACATCTTCCTTTTCCCTTCCGTTTTGTGGCGTTCTCAGACCGGCGGTAGCTGTCGCAAAAACGACCGAAGATCAAGTTATAGACCATGGCGTTTTCAGGCACAAGGCGGTCGTAATTGCATGATCTGAGATTGGGCTCCGTAGGTACACTGCCGTATTACTTTCCAGAGAGTTCCTTATGAAAACAACAGCAAAAGTCGTGGTGATTGGTGGTGGAGTTGTGGGTGTTAGCACCCTTTATCATCTCGCTAAAAAAGGCTGGAACGACGTCGTTTTGTTAGAGCGAAAAGAGCTTACCTCTGGCTCTACTTGGCATGCTGCTGGTCTGCTGCCGCTGTTCAATATGAGCTACTCAGTCGGTAAGTTGCATCAATACTCAGTGGATTTTTATCACGAGTTAGAAAAAGAAACAGAACAGAATGTTGGCTTTAGCGTGGTCTCTAACATTCGTCTGGCGGCCAATCAGGATCGTATGGATGAGTACAGGTACTACTCTGGAGTGGCGCAAACTGTGGGTGTGGAGGTCAACTTCCTGACCCCAGAACAGGTCAAGGAAGCCTGGCCCATGTGTGATACTGACGGAATTATTGGTGCCATTCAGCACCCAGACGATGGCTATATTCAGCCTGCTGATCTCACTCAGGCGTTGGCTAAAGGAGCCCGTGCTAGAGGTGCAGAAATTTATCGCAATACAGTGGTTTTGGATCTCGAGCAGCAGCCGGATGACAGCTGGATTGTAAAAACTGATAAAGGTGATATTCACTGTGAGCACGTAGTTTCCTGTACAGGTAACTTTGCGCGTAAAACCGGCGAAATGGTCGGTTTGGATATTCCAGTGATTCCTGTGGAGCATCAGTACATTGTTACCGATCCCCATCCAGATGTTCTGGCGCGCAAAGCGGCAGGTCTGCCCGAGCAGGCGGTTCTGCGAGAGTCCGATGCCGGCTACTATCTGCGCGAAGAGGCGGGTGGATTTATTCTTGGGCCCTACGAAGAGGGCGCTCCCTGTTGTTATGTTGATGGCCCCAGTGATCAGTCTGAGTACGAACTGTTTAATGGTGATCTCGATCGTCTCATGCCTCACATCGAGGCCTGTATGAATCGAGTGCCAGCGTTTGCCGAGGTGGGCGTCAAGACAGTCTACAACGGTGCCATTGCCTACACGCCAGATGGTAACCCCATCGTTGGTCCAGCCTGGGGGCTAAAGAACTTCTGGCTCAATGAAGGACATAGTTTTGGTATTACTGCAGCCGGTGGAGCGGGTTGGCAGCTCGCTGAGTGGATTGTAGATGGTGAGCCTACTGTCGATATGATGGGCGTAGATCCCCGTCGTTTTGGACCCTATGCCAGCCGCGGTTATCTGCGCTCCAAAAACGAAGAAGCTTACGATCACGTTTTTAAAAACCACTATCCAGACGAAGAGCGCAGCGCAGCTCGACCGCTTAAAACATCGCCCTGCTACGATCGCATGAAGGCCCTAGGCGCTGTATTCGGTACAGTGTATGGCTGGGAGCGTCCCAACTGGTTTTCACCAGCTGATTACAGTCTCTCGGATGCTGACTTAGACAAGCCAGATACTCTGTGGAATAAAAATCATTCCAGTGCCCTGGATGATGGTCGCATTGTTGAGAAGAACTCTTTCCGTCGCTCTAACTATTTTGATTTTGTCGGCCAGGAGTGTCGTCACGTCAATGAGAAGGTGGGGCTTTTGGATATGTCAGCCTTTTCCAAGGCAACAGTGACTGGTCATGGCGCTGAGGCCTGGCTGAACAGTATAGTGGCCAACAAGGTGCCAGTAGGTGTTGGTCGAATTGGTCTGTGCCATATGCTCTCTAAAAATGGCGGTGTGCGCGCGGAATTTACTATCTACAAACGCGCCAAAAATAGTTATTACCTAGTTTTTGCCGGAGCGCAGGAGCGGCATGACTGGGACTATCTAACCAAGTTGGCACCCCGAGATGGATCGGTTAACTTGCAGAAGATCACCACTCAGATGGGTGTGCTGGTTTTGGCTGGGCCAAAGTCCCGAGACGTGCTTCAAAAGCTTACCGATACCGATCTCTCGAATGAAAACTTTAAGTGGCTGACTGGTAAGTCGATCAATGTGGGTTACGCTCAGGCAGAGGCGCTGAGGGTTAACTTTGTTGGTGAGCTGGGTTGGGAGCTACATCATCCAATTGAGATGCAGAACTACATTTTTGACGAGCTCATGAAGGCCGGGGCCGAGTTTGATATCAAGCCATTTGGTATTAGGGCCATGGACAGCATGCGACTCGAAAAGTCCTATCGATTGATCCCAAGAGAGATGTCTATCGAATACTCTGCACTGGAGTCAGGTTTAGATCGCTTTGTGAAACTAGATAAAGACTGTGATTTCGTGGGTAAGCAGGCTCTGCTTGCCTGGCAAGAGAAAGGTTTTGCCAATAGCTTTGTTACGCTGGAAGTGAAAGATGTTAAAGATGCAGATGCACGTGGTTCAGAGGGTATCTACAAGGATGGCCAGCTGGTTGGGCGTGCAACATCCGGTGGCTTTGGCTTTCGCGTCAACAAGTCTCTGGCGTTAGGTTTGGTTAAGACTGCCTTTGCAGAAATCGGTAACGAACTTGAAATAGAAATCCTTGGCGAGCGGTATGCTGCCGAGGTTATCGAAGAATCACCCTTCGATGCTGAAAATAATTGCCTGCGAGCCTAGGCTATAGAGTCGTCGTGAACTGGCACCCCTAGGTCGCAGAATTATATGCGGTCTGGGTTAAAGGAGCACAGACTGCCGCCGGCAAAAGAGTCGCTAAAAGAGAGAATTGAATTCTCCAAATGGATAAAAATTATGACTGAGAGAACTGGACGAAGAAGAGCAGGAAGAGAGGGCGGTGGTCGTGAGGGACGCCGTGTAGCACGCGAAAATAGCGTGGTTAAACAGGCGGCGTTTATCGAGCGCAAAATTCCCTATCTCGAATATCTCTCCGAAGAGAGCCTTCAGCTTATTGAAGATAACGCGGATATTCTGCTGGAAGAGATTGGTATCGATTTTCTCGATGATCCTGAAGCTCTGGATATGTGGCGAGAGGCTGGAGCCGATGTTCAGGGTACAAGAGTTCATTTCCCCAAGGGTCTCTGTCGGTCTATTATTCAGGCCAGTGCCCCGGCTGAGTACGTGCAACATGCTCGCAACCCGGAGCGCAACGTCATTATTGGTGGCAAGCGGACTGTGCTCGTTCCTGCCTATGGGTCTCCCTTTGTTCATGACATAGACAAAGGTCGTCGTTACGCGACCATCGAAGATTTTAACAATTTTGTAAAGCTGGCCTATATGGCGCCGGGCATGCACCATTCTGGTGGCACAATCTGTGAGCCAGTTGATCTGCCGGTTAACAAGCGCCATTTTGATATGGTGTACAGCCATTTTAAATACAGCGACAAGCCGCTGATGGGCTCTGTGACTCACTACGAGCGCGCTCAGGATTCTGTGGATATGGCCAAACTGGTATTTGGCGATGAGTTTGTCGACCAGAACTGCGTTATGACCAGTCTGATTAACGTTAACTCTCCTATGACCTATGACGCCACCATGTTGGGGTCGCTAAAGGTCTACGCGCGCAACAATCAGGCCACGGTGATTTCGCCGTTTATTCTCGCTGGTGCCATGTCGCCCGTAACTACCGCCGGTACTGTGACTCAGATTCTCGCTGAGGCTTTGGCAGGTATCGCCTTCACCCAGCTCTGTCGTCCCGGGGCACCGGTAATTTTCGGTACCTTCGCAGCAGCTGTGTCCATGGCAACTGGAGCGCCGACTTTTGGTACTCCAGAACCAAGTCAGGTTATCTATGCCGCTGCCGCATTGGCTCGTCGTCTAGGCGTGCCCTTCAGAAGTGGTGGCGGGCTCTGTGGTTCGAAACTTCCAGACGCGCAAGCGGCCTACGAAGCAGCCAATACCCTGCAAACCAGCGCACTGGCTGGAGTCAACTTTATGCTGCACACCGCAGGTTGGCTTGAAGGTGGTCTGGCCATGGGCTACGAGAAATTTATTATGGATTGTGACCAGGCGAGCATGATCGCTGTACTTCTTGGCGGCATGGATATGTCTGAGAATGGTCAGGCTCTGGATGCAGTTCGCGAAGTGGGGCCGGGCAAACACTTCCTAGGCTCCGCCCACACCCTGAGAAATTTTGAAACCGCTTTCTACCGCTCTACCGTAGCTGACAACAATAGCTACGAACAGTGGCAAGCTGATGGTTCGTTGGACGCTGCACAGCGTGCCAACGGCCTTTGGAAACAGATGTTAAACGACTATCAGGCTCCAGCGATGGATCCCGCGGTCGATGAAGCGCTCTTAGATTTTATGGCCCGTCGCAAGGGATCCTTTGAAGATCGAGACTATTAAGAACCTTATTTGAGGAATACAGCAAATGTCTGACGAAGACGATATTGTACTAGCAGAGTTATCCGACGAAGATCTGGTGCTACAGATGCACGATGATCTTTACGATGGCCTAAAAGAAGAGATAGAAGAGGGTACCCAGATTCTTCTAGACCGAGGCTGGTCTGCGGAACGAGTGTTGGGTGAGGCTCTGGTCGATGGCATGACCATTGTCGGCATCGACTTCCGCGATGGCATTCTGTTTGTGCCAGAAGTGTTGCTGGCTGCCAATGCTATGAAAGGCGGCATGTCCATCCTTAAGCCATTGTTGGCTGAAACTGGCGCCAAACCAGTGGGCACCATGGTTATTGGCACGGTTAAAGGTGATATTCACGACATTGGTAAAAATCTGGTTGCCATGATGATGGAAGGCGCCGGCTTTGAAGTTCACGATATGGGCATCAACAACAGTGTTGAAGAATACTTAGCGGCCCTAGAGCGCTACCAGCCCGATATTCTAGGCATGTCTGCGCTGTTGACCACCACTATGCCTTACATGAAGGTGGTTATTGATGCTCTGAAAGATCAGGGTCTGCGTGATAAATACATTGTTATGGTCGGTGGTGCACCGCTTAACGAAGAGTTTGGTATAGCTGTAGGTGCAGACGCTTACTGCCGAGATGCTGCCGACGCTGCGACCACGGCGATCCGTTTAGTAGCGGAGCGCAGAGCGGCGGCCTAAACTCATGGCCGGAGCCAATCAGCAAGCTGAGGCACCCCTGTTGGTGATCGCCTGCGGTGCTCTGGCCCATGAGATTGTTTGGTTGCAAGAGCTCAATAACTGGCAGCAAATGGATCTGCAGTGTCTGGATGCTGAACTCCACAACCAGCCAAAACGTATTGCGGGTAAATTGCGCGATAAGATTGAGCAGAATCGCGATAAGTATGAGCAAATATTCGTTGCCTATGCTGACTGTGGTTCCGGTGGCGATATTGATAGAGTGATTCAGGAGCAGGGAATAGAGCGGCTTCCGGGTGCACACTGCTATTCGTTTTATGCAGGTGAAAAGCACTTTAGTCAGCTTGCCGAAGAGGAGCTGGGCAGTTTTTATCTCACCGATTTTTTAGTTCAACATTTTGAGCGATTGGTGGTGCGAGGATTAAAACTCGATCGCTATCCGGAGCTGAGGGATCAGTACTTCGCCAATTACCGAGTGCTGGTCTATCTGTCCCAGCGCAGTGATCCAGGGCTGCTTGCTCAGGCGCAAGAGGCGGCGACCTTTCTAAACCTCGAGTTTAGGCATGTCGCCACTGGTTACGGTGATCTGGAGACTGGTCTGCGAGAGCAGCTTTTAACGTTTAGCTAACAATAATAAGAGATTGATGGCATGCAAAAGATTGAGGTCTTATGGCGCGATATTCCAGCCCAGGTGCTTGTTAAGAGCGGTCGCCTGCGCGGCAAAGCCATGCTAAGCCATCGTTTTCAGGCGGCAATAGATCGCGCTGCCATGCGTGCCGGAAAAGGCGGTAGCGACGAATATCTCGCTGACTGGCGACGTGTGACTACCAGCATAGACCGGCCTGCAGAGACAGACACCGGAACCCAACTCAGCCCTCAGCAGCTGGCGGAGCAATTTGCCGATGCGATTGAATCCGAGTACTCCAATGCCGATATTGCGGCACTTGTAGCCAGCAAAGGTCTCAAGGCAGAATCTCAATGAAAAAAGTTCGCTATTGGTCGGTGCGCAATGCTGGATGGCTTCACCGAGTCTATAAGGCTTTAGAGGCATTTTTAGCGGCGCTACATCCGCTGATCTCTCGCCTTGGCTATCAGCGTCTTGATCGAGGCTTTGCCGGGGTTGAGAAACTGATAAAAGGTTTTTTGTTCGACTCACAGTCCTGTGGCCAATGCACCCTAGGTGAAACCGGTATGGCCTGCCCAATGAACTGTCCGAAGACCCTGCGCAATGGCCCCTGTGGCGGCGTGCGTGCCAATGGCCACTGTGAGATTGACCCAGATATGGTCTGTGTTTGGGTAACATCTTGGGAAGGGAGTCAACGCATAGGTAATCTGGATAGCAGTATTCAGGTCATTCAGGCACCAGTCGATGTTCGCCTCAAAGGCACCAGTGCTTGGCTTCGCGCCCTGCGCAAGAGAATGGGGGTGGCTGAACAATGATTTTTGATGACGAGCCAACGGTAGGTGAAAACCTGCCCATTTTACCCGGCCATGATTCTCCGGGTCGGTTCGAGCGGGTTCTGCGTGCCGGACAGTTTGCTGTCACTGCAGAAATAGCGCCGCCCGACTCGGCAGATCCAGCCGAAGTCTATGCGCGTGCCGCGCTATTTGACGGCTATGTGGATGCTATTAATGCCACAGACGGTTCTGGTGCCAACTGCCATATGTCCAGTGTCGGCATGTGCGCCCTGCTAACCAGACGGGGTTATTCGATGATTATGCAGATCTCCTGTCGCGATAAAAATCGCATTGCAATGCAGGGTGATGTGCTGGGTGCCTCCGCGATGGGAGTGTCTAATATTTTGTGTTTGACGGGCGATGGTGTGCAGTCAGGAGACCACCCGCAAGCTAAACCAGTTTTTGATATGGACTGCATGACTAGTCTGCAAATGATTCGTGGCATGCGCGATCAGTCACAGTTTTTGAGCGGGCGTAAAATTACCTCGCCGCCAGCAGTGTTTCTAGGGGCTGCCGCCAACCCATTTGCGCCGCCATTTGATTACCGGCCCCTCAGGTTGGCAAAAAAAGTTGAAGCTGGTGCCCAGTTTGTTCAGACCCAATACTGTTTTGATATAGAAATGCTAAAGACCTATATGGCCAAAGTGCGCGATATGGGGTTGCATGAAAAAGTCTATATTTTGCCCGGTGTTGGCCCGTTGGCATCTGCTAAATCCGCTGAGTGGATTCGCAAAAACGTAGCTGGTGTACATATTCCGGACGCCATAATCAAGCGACTTGCAGGTGCAGAGGATCAGAAGCAGGAAGGAATTAATATCTGTATTGATATGATCAATCAAATTCGCGAGATAGCAGGAGTCAGTGGGGTGCATATTATGGCCTACCGCCAGGAAGAGCGGATCGCTGAAATTGTTCAAAAAACTCAGGTGCTGGGAGATAGAGTTCCCTGGCATCCCAATCGTTAACATCTGGAGACCAGCATGACCATCACCACTATTAGTTCTGCTACAAAAGAAGTAAAAATCGGCTTTGACCAGCCGTTTGTGATCATTGGTGAGCGCATCAACCCCACCGGCCGTAAGATTTTGGCAGAAGAAATGAAGAATGGTGACTACAGTCGCGTCGAGGCCGATGCATTGGCTCAGGTTGCAGCAGGCGCCCAGATGCTCGACGTCAATGCTGGTATTCCTCTCGCCGATGAGCCACGTATTTTGGCTGAATCAATTCAGCTGGTGCAGTCGATAACCGATGTGCCCATCAGCATCGATAGCTCAATCATTGATGCCCTAGAAGCTGGTCTGTCCGTCTACCAGGGTAAGGCGTTGGTAAATTCTGTTACCGGTGAAGATGAGGTGTTGGAGCGCGTGCTGCCGCTGGTGGCTAAGTACGGCGCTGCGGTGGTTGCTATCTCAAATGATGAGACCGGTATCTCTGAAGACCCCAATGAGCGCTTTGCTGTCGCCAAGAAAATTGTAGAACGCGCGGCCGACTATGGTATCCCTTATCAGGACGTTGTGGTTGATCCTCTGGTCATGCCTATAGGTGCCATTAATACGGCTGGCTTGCAGGTTATGCATATTATCCGTCGCCTGCGAGAAGAGCTTAAGGTTAATACCACCTGTGGCGCTTCTAATGTTAGTTTTGGCCTGCCTAATCGCAATGGTATTAACAGCGCATTCTTGACCATGGCTATGGGTGCTGGCATGACTTCCGCTATAACCAGTCCGCTGCATCCCGAAGTAATGCAGGCTGTGCGTGGTGGTGACGTTATGATGGGTAATGATCCAGACTGTGCCAACTGGATTAGAGCCTACCGCGAACCTGTGGCCGAAGGCGCAGGCGCTCGTGGTGGTCGAGCAGGGCGCGCTGGTCGTCGCTCAAGAGGCTAGGGCCTACTCTGTATGACAGAATCCATGGTTAAGGTTGTATTCACTCCATCTGGAAGGCGTGGTAGTTTTCCAGTTAACACCCCGCTGCTGCATGCGGCGCGGGTGCTTGGCGTGGATATAGACTCGGTCTGTGGCGGGCGCGGTCTCTGTGGTCGCTGTCAGGTAATCTGTGCTGAGGGTTCATTTGCCAAGCATCAAATCGAGTCCGACAGCAGTCATCTATCGCCAATTTGTGCCACCGAAATTAAATATGCCGAGCGTAAAGCGCCTTTGTTAAATGGCCGTCGACTCAGCTGCCACACGCTTTTGCTGGACGATGTGGTAATCGATGTGCCGCCTGAGAGCCAGGTGCACCGGCAGGTTGTGCGCAAACAGGCTGAATACCGTGATATCAAACTAGACCCGGCGACGCGACTCTACTATGTTCAGGTGTCAGACGCCGATATGCATGTGCCCAAGGGCGACATGCAGCGGCTTATCGAGGCCCTTGAAGAGGAGTGGCAACTGGCCAATCTGGGCTACGACAGTGGTCTACTCAAAAGTCTGCAGCCCATTCTATCCAAGGGTAATCGCGCGGTCACAGTGGCCGTCCACAGAGGCGATCGTATTGTCGCGATTTGGCCCGGCTTAAAGGATGCCGCCTTTGGTGTCGCAGTAGATGTAGGATCCACCACTATAGCTGCTCATCTGTGTGATCTTGCTAGTGGCGAGGTGTTGTCCAGTGCTAGTTTGATGAATCCACAGATTCGGTTTGGCGAAGACCTAATGAGCAGGGTCTCTTATGTAATGATGAATCCTGAGGGCGCTGAGGAGATGACTCAGGTGATTCGAGAGGCGCTCAACGGTCTGTTCGCTGAGGTAGCTGCGCAAATTAATGCCAGCGTTTTAGATATTGTTGAAATCTCCCTCGTTGCCAATCCCATAATGCATCATATTTTGCTGGGCATTAGTCCGGTAGAACTGGGCGGTGCCCCCTTTGCATTGGCTACGGATGCCGCTGTAGATATTCCAGCTGCCGAATTAGATCTGGCGATTAATGCCGGTGGGCGAATTTATCTATTGCCCTGTATTGCTGGTCACGTTGGTGCAGATACCGCCGGTGTAATTCTCTCCGAGGAACCTCAGGAGCAGGATCAAATGACGCTGCTTGTGGATGTAGGCACCAATGCCGAGATTGTGTTGGGTAACCGCCAGCGGCTACTGGCCTGCTCAAGCCCAACAGGCCCAGCCTTTGAAGGTGCTCAGATTAGCTGTGGTCAGCGTGCGGCCGCAGGGGCTATCGAGCGGGTGCGTATTGATCCGCAGACTCTGGAACCGCGCTTTAAAGTTATTGGTTCTGACCTCTGGTCAAACGAGTCTGGATTTACCGAATCTATCGACGAGATGGGCATTACCGGTATCTGCGGCTCGGGCATTATCGAGGTGGTTGCCGAGATGTATTTGGCAGGCATCGTCACTGAGGACGGCATAGTTGATGGTGAATTGCAGGGTCGTACGTCACGTATCATTCAGAATGACCGCACCTGGTCCTATGTGCTGCATACGCCAGAGGGTGATGAGGCGCAGATTTTAGTTACTCAAAACGATATTCGCCAGATCCAGCTAGCCAAAGCGGCGCTGTATGCTGGCGTCAAGTTGTTAATGGATCACATTGGTACGGACCGTATTGAACGCATACGCTTGGCAGGTGCCTTTGGCAGTCATATCAATGTGCAGCACGCCATGGTTTTGGGACTTATCCCAGACTGTCCTCTGGATCAGGTTTCTTCAGCCGGAAATGCCGCCGGGACCGGAGCCAGAATCGCTCTTCTGAACAGTCAGTCGCGTACAGTTATTGAAGGGCTGGTTAAGAATATCGAAAAGATTGAGACGGCTATGGAGCCTAAATTCCAAGAGTATTTTGTCGACGCCATGGCCTTCCCCAACAAAACTGACGCCTTTCCCAATCTGTTCTCTGTGGTCGATCGACCTGAGGAAAAGGCAGTAGCTCAGGCTCCAACTGGCGGACGTAAGCGCAGACGCCGCTGAGTTCTTGCTGCCCAGATAAATTCACATTTTTTGTAAAAAAAACTTCTTTTGAATCTGTCTCTGCGCCTATAATCGCGAAAAGCGGGCCCAATGCACCGCTTTGTAAGGCGCTCTATAAGCCGATAAAAATAATAACAAAATCACGTGGTGACATAGGATAGCGAATATGGTCGACGCCGCAGGTGCAGTTGATAAAAACTCCTCAGAAGCTGATGTAACAATGCATATTGGCTTTCTTATGATGCCAGAGTACACCCTGAGTACTTTTTCTAATGCCGTGTCTGTTCTGCGCATGGCCAATCGCCTAAGTGGCCGCAACCTCTATCGCTATTCTGTATTTAGTCTCGACGGTGCCCCGGTGGTGTCCAGCTCTGGTCTGGAACTCAATCTGCATGGCAGTTTAAAGTCTGTTGGAGAAATGCAGGTCTTGATCGTTTGCGGTGGCTACAACGTCAAGAATTATTGCAACAAACAAGTGTTTGATGCCCTGCGTGGTATGGCTAAGAAAAATATCCCCTTGGGAGGCATATGCACCGGCGCCTATGTGTTGGCTGCAGCCGGTCTTTTAGACGGTTATCGCAGCACTATCCATTGGGAAAATATTGCCAGCATGCGTGAGCAGTTTCCGCGCTTGAATATTTCCTCCAGCCTATTTGTGATCGATCGCGACCGCTACACCTGTTCTGGTGGTATCAGTTCCATTGATTTGATGCTCAATTTGGTTGCCAGTATTCATGGTCATCAGTTGGTTCAGGAGATCTCCGAGCAGTTTACCTGCGACAGAGTGCGCACCGAAAAAGATCCTCAGCGCGCGCCGCTCCAGTATCTTATTGGTGCCAGTCAGCCGCGACTTGTGGATGCTGTGGTACTAATGGAGGCTAATATTGAGGAGCCGCTGAGTCTCGATGAGGTGGCTGATTACGTTGGGATATCAAGACGCCAGTTAGAGAGACTATTTAATCGCTACTTGCACTGTGCCCCATCGCGCTACTACCTAGAGTTGCGCCTATCACGGGCTCGCTTACTACTATTGCAGACCTCTATCCCAGTGATAGATGTGGCCATAAGCTGTGGTTTTTCCACTGCGCCCCATTTTAGTAAGTGCTACAGCGACCTGTATGGCAAACCGCCCAGCAACGAGCGTCGATCTCTAGCCTAGGGCCGATCTGCAACCGCAGTGCCCTCGTAGTTTCAGTATTTTTTTGCGATTATTGTTGCGCGGACCTCAGTGGGCCGTTTATCGAAGGCCATACGAAAAGCGCGAGAAAAATGTGCTGTGTCTGCAAAGCCGCATTCCTGCGCAATGTCAGTGATTGAACGCTCAGTATTCTGTAATAGCCATAGCCCGTAGCTGAGGCGTATCACCCTATAAAACTTCTGCAAGCTCTCGCCTGTATCTGCCAAAAATAAACGTTCAAGTTGGCGTTTAGAAATATTGATTCGCTGCGCAATATCATTGGTTGATAGGGGCCGGCTGAGATTCTGCTCCATCAGAGATAGAGCTTTGATCACCCATTTATTCTCAACCTGATAGTTCGATAGTTGCTGAGGTTTGGGCTGCGGCGCATTGGCAGGTCTCGGGTTGTCCATCACCAGAATGCGCAGACTCTTGCGAGCCCAACTCTGGCCGAGATGACGTTCGATGATATAGGCCGCCAAGTCTGCGGCTACTGCACCGCCAGCGCAGGTTATTCGATCACCATCATCAACAAACAACTGATCTGCCACCGGTGTGACATCGGCAAATCGGTCAGTCAAATCCCTGTGGTGGAACCAGCTGACACAGCAGCGCCGATTCTTCATTAGTCCGGCTCGGATCATCGCAAAGGAGCCAGTGCAAAGACCTACAATCGGTGTGTGAGCCTGATCGGCACGTTTGAGATAATCAATCAGATGCTGGCTGCCATTTAATGTTTCCTGCAACAACCCACCGACCACCACAATATAATCAAACTCGGCGGGATCTCTATAGGTTTCCCAAGGCTGCACCGTGACTCCTGAGCTCGAGGTAATTTTGTCTAAATTGGGACCCATCACCGTCCAGCGACAGTTGATTTGCTCGCTGTGATCATCCTCGTCTGCGGCCAGACGCAGGGCGTCCACAAAGGCCGAAAACGGCAGTAGCGTAAAGCTGGGCATCAATACAAAGCCCACCTTGAGACTGGCTGAGGTCGGCGTTGTACTGTGATTTTGCGTAGTCTGTTTTGGCATTGTCTGCTGCCTATCTTTTTAAAAGATTGTAGGTAGAGCGGCGTTTTTATACAACAGATACAGGTTAAGAGTTGAACCTGAATGCCAATTTGTCGGGTTTTTAGGTATTTTTGGCAAAGTTTGTCGCTTTTAGACCTGAAGATGACAGTTTTCTTCTATCCGCTAAGGCTTGCAAATTGCTCCAATAGCACCCATTCACAGCAACTCCGTAGATCCACGACTATGAAGAGATACTCTGGCTTTAGCCTGTTCAAAAATGCCCTGAGCTACCATGAAAATTGGCAGAAAATATGGCGTAGCCCCAAGCCAAAATCTGACTATGATGTGATTGTAGTGGGTGGTGGCGGCCACGGCCTAGCGACTGCGTACTACCTCGCCAAAGTGCATGGCATCACCAATGTCGCCGTGATTGAAAAAGGCTATTTGGGGGGCGGCAATACGGCTCGCAACACCACCATTATTCGATCCAACTATTTGTGGGACGAAGCAGCGCAACTCTACGAACTGTCACTCAAGCTCTGGGAAGGTCTCAGTCAGGAGCTCAACTACAATGTGATGTTTAGCCAACGTGGTGTATTGAATCTGGGTCACAATCTACAGGATATGCGCGATATAGAGCGCCGTGTTAATGCCAACCGCCTCAACGGTATCGATGGCGAGGTGGTGACACCTGAGCGAGTAAAAGAAATTGCGCCTTTGATCAATATATCCAGGGATTGTCGCTATCCAATTTTAGGTGCCTCATGGCAGCCCCGCGGCGGCACCGCCCGTCATGATGCGGTGGCCTGGGGCTATGCTCGGGGTGCTGACGCTCTGGGCGTGGACCTGATTCAGGAGACTGAGGTTACTGGTATTCGTCGCAAAAACGGTGCCGTAGTTGGGGTTGAAACCACCCAGGGTTTTATTGGAGCACGCAAAGTGGCCTGTGTAACAGCAGGTAATTCTGGTGTGGTGGCTGCCATGGCTGGTCTGCGACTTCCGGTCGAGTCTCGACCCTTGCAAGCGTTAGTTTCTGAGCCTGTTAAACCCTGTCTGGACACGGTGGTTATGTCGAATGCTGTGCACGGGTACATCAGCCAGTCTGATAAGGGAGACCTAGTGATAGGTGCCGGAGTGGATGGCTACAACGGCTATGGTCAGCGTGGCTCATTTCATGTGATAGAACACACCTTGCAAGCTATTTGCGAGCTGTTCCCAGCCTTTAGTCGGGTTCGTATGAATCGCCAGTGGGGCGGTGTTGTGGACACCTGTCCAGATGCCTGCCCGATAATCAGCAAGACATCAGTCGATGGGCTTTATTTTAACTGCGGTTGGGGAACCGGCGGCTTCAAGGCTACACCGGGCTCTGGCTATGTGTTTGCTGACACCGTGGCCAATGACAGACCCCACCCTCTGGCTGCGGCCTTTAATATAGATAGATTTAACACAGGTGCGCTGATTGACGAGCATGGCGCAGCCGGTGTTGCGCACTAAAAGAAGATAATCTTATGCTATTAATTCACTGTCCCCACTGTCGGGAAGATCGCGAAGAAGAAGAGTTTCACTACAGCGGTGAGGCGCACATTGTGCGCCCACTTGAGCCGGAAAATCTCAGCGACGAAGAATGGGGTGACTACCTATTTTTCCGTAAAAACCCTCGTGGAATACATCATGAAATGTGGCATCACACCGCGGGTTGTGGGCGTTATTTCTATGCCACTCGCAACACGGTCAGTTATCAGATTCTTGAAACCTATATGGTGGGTGAAAAACCCCAGCACACAGCGGACTCTGCGGGAGCAAGCCAATGAAAGCCGTCAATCGATTGGGCTCAGGTGCTCGTACCGACAGCGCTAAAACAATCAACTTCACCTATAACGGTAAACCGTTACAGGGTGTGGCCGGCGATACATTGGCCTCCGCGCTGTTGGCCAATGGTGTAAATCTAGTGGGACGAAGTTTTAAATACTCACGCCCCAGAGGCATAGTAGGGCATGGCGCAGAGGAGCCCAATGCCATTATGCAGATCGGCTCTGGTGCAGGCACTGTGCCTAACTTAAAGGCCACGCAGGTCGAGCTCTATGAGGGCTTAGAGGCAGCGTCAGTGAATGGTTGGCCATCGGTTAATTTCGATTTTATGGCGATTACTGGCTGGTTTGGCCGGCTTATGCCACCCGGGTTCTATTACAAAACCTTTATGTACCCAGCTAAATTGTGGATGACCTACGAACATTTTATTCGCAAAGCAGCGGGTCTGGGCAGCAGTCCGGTTCAGAATGATCCAGATAGCTATGACAAGCTTAATCAACATTGCGATGTGCTGGTAATTGGCGCTGGCCCCGCTGGACTGACGGCAGCCAGAGAAGCGGCTCGTGCTGGTGCTCGAGTAATCATTGCCGACGAACAAAGTGAATTTGGCGGCTCACTTCTCGCCTCAACCGATATTATTGATGGCCTACCGGCCACCGAATGGCTCGATGCCATAGTTGCTGAATTGCAGGGCTTTGCCAATGTGCAAACACTGCCGCGCAGCACAGCCTTTGGTTACTACGACCATAATTTTGTCGGTATTCTTGAGCGCCGTTCCGACCATCTTGGGCTGACAGCAAAAACTGGTGCCCGACAGCGCCTGCACAGGGTTCGAGCAAAGCAGGTAGTGCTTGCCGCTGGTGCTTTCGAACGACCATTAGTGTTTGCCCACAATGATATTCCGGGGGTGATGCAGGCCTCCTCAGTCTCTACCTACGTCAACCGATACGGTGTGGCGCCAGGAAATGATCTGCTGCTGTTTACTACCAACGACAATGCTTATCAGACGGCAATCGACTGGCACAATGCAGGGCGTACCGTAGTGGCGGTGGTGGACTCAAGGCTAAACCCCACGGGCGAAAGAGTGGCTGCAGTGACAGCTCTAGGCATTCAGGTTATGGCTGGTCATGGCGTGATTGAGGCTCAGGGAGGCAAGCGCGTTAAGCGGGCGCTAGTCGCCCAGTTGAATGCTGAAGGCACGCAGGTTATCGGCCCAGTCACAAAGATCGCCTGTGATCTCATCGCCAGCTCTGGCGGCTGGAGCCCCGCTGTCCACCTGAGCTCCCATACCGGTGCCAAGCCGCAGTGGGATGCCTCAATAGTCGGCTTCAGGCCGGGCAAGTCGCAACAGCAGGAGCGGTCAGTGGGCGCCTGTGGCGGCACATATACACTAAGAGGCTGTTTTGAAGAGGGCGCTAGTGCAGGTGCCCAGGCGGCTATGCTGGCTGGCTTTGGAGATGGCAGTTTGATGTTCCCAGTGCCTGAGGTTTTGGATATTCAAGAACAGCCACAACAGGCGTTATTTTTAGTACCCCATACCAAGAGCACCAGCAGAGCGCCAAGTCAGTTTGTTGATCTGCAGCTAGACGTCAGTGCCAGTGGCATTGAGCTGGCGGTGCGCGAAGGTTTGGAATCTGTTGAGCACATTAAGCGTTACACAGCCATGGGCTTTGGTACTGATCAAGGCAAGCTAGGCAATATCAATGGCATGGCAATTTTAGCCAATGCTCTCGGCCAGTCGATTGCTGAGACTGGCACCACTATTTTCCGCCCCTCTTATACGCCGACGACATTTGGTGCTATAGCTGGGCGCGATGTAGGCGAGCTGTTTGATGCTGAGCGCTATACAGCCGTTCATCGCTGGCACGTCGAGCAGGGTGCCATGTTTGAAGATGTGGGTCAGTGGAAGCGTCCCTGGTACTTCCCCAAGCAGGGTGAAACCATGCAGGAAGCAGTAGATCGCGAATGTCTCGCGGTACGCAGCAGTGTCGGTATCCTCGACGCCAGCACGCTGGGAAAAATTGATATTCAGGGTCCAGATGCCGCGGAATTTATTACCAGAATGTACACCAATTCGTACCTCAAACTGGCTCCAGGGAAATGTCGCTATGGGGTGATGCTCAAAGAGGATGGCATGATCTTTGATGATGGCGTCTGTGCCTGTCTGGCAGAAAATCACTACCTGATGTTTACGACCACTGGCGGCGCTGCTGCGGTGATGGCCTGGCTGGAGCTTTGGAAGCAAACTGAGTGGCCAGATCTGCAGGTTTACTTTACCTCAGTCACAGACCACTGGAGTACAGCCACAATCACTGGACCCAATGCGCGAAAAGTGCTGGCGAAGGTTTGTGATGACTTAGACCTGAGTGCGGATAGTTTTCAGTTTATGGACTGGCGAGAAGGTACAGTAGCAGGCGCAAAGGCTCGCGTATTCCGGATCAGCTTTACCGGCGAGCTATCCTACGAAATTAATGTGCCGGCTCATTATGGGCGTCATGTTTGGGAAGCTCTAATGGAAGCCGGTGAAGAATTTGATATCACGGCCTATGGTACAGAGAGCATGCATGTGCTGCGTGCCGAGAAGGGCTTTATTATCGTTGGTCAGGATACCGATGGCTCTATGACGCCCGCCGATATGAATATGGATTGGGTGGTCAACAAAAATAAAGCCTTCAGCTTTATTGGCAAGCGGTCACTGGAGCGCAGTGACTCAGTGCGGGAAAATCGCAAACAACTGGTTGGTCTCAAGACGCTGGATGGGGCAGAGGTTATCCCTGAGGGTTCTCAGATAGTATTTGATTCAAAGCAACAGATACCTATGTCGATGCAGGGCCATGTGACCTCTAGTTATTACAGTGCGAACATGGGTCATTCGATTGCTCTCGCGGTAGTTAAAGGTGGACATAGTCGCCTGGGTCAGACTGTTTATTGCCCGCTGGCTAATGGGCGCACCATTGCCGCTGAAATTGTTAGCTCTGTATTCTATGACCCCCAGGGGGAGCGTCAACATGTCGAATAATATAAAGCGTGAATCACCATTAAAGTATTTTCACAGGCTGTCTAGTCAGGTTGCCAACAGATCTGTCGGTGAGCTGTTTAACGGCGAAGCGGAGTTTGCTCTGGTCGTACAGGAGTCGCCGGTGATAAGTCATCTCAACTTGCGCGGTGACGCTAATGATCAGTTGTTCTGTTCTGCTGTGGCAGAGGTGCTAGGTTTAATGGTGCCTCGACAGCCGGGCACCTATCACTGCAGTTCGGAACATAGTATCTATTGGCTGGGGCCCGATGAGTGGCTGCTGGTGAGCCAGCTTGCCGCCGATGAGCTGGAGACCAGATTGCGGAAAAACCTTTCTGGGCATATTTCTATTGTCGACCTAAGTGGCGGTCAGACGCTGATCAATCTGCGTGGTAAGCCCAAAGCACTGCGTACAGTGATGAAGAAGTCATCAGTATATGATTTTGAAGCCTGGCCACTGGCCGAGGCTGATTGTGGTCGCTGTGCCAGGACTACCTTTGCTAAAGCTGGCGCGCTAATCAGTAACAGAGCTGATGGGTCTTACGATCTAGTGATCAGGCGCAGCTTTGCAGATTATATAGGCCAGTGGTTGCTGGATGCGAGCCAGGAGTTTGGCTGTCGTATTGAAGGCGACTCGGTGAACTAACTGAGCCTGTGTTTTAAAAAAGTGACCCTATGAATACCGCTGGCAGCCAAGGCGGAGGCTATGCGCATAGGGTCAAAGTACTACAGGTTAAACAATTAGAATAACTGTCCCTGAGCTTAGTGCTGCATCTGGCTGACCGCGTCCAGGCAAGTCAGGGCAGGGTCTTCGCAGCGCCGACAGGCCTGACTGCGTAGATCGCAATTTTTAAAACAGCGGTGAAAATCCCCCAAGCATTGGCGACTGCGGGACATGGCCAGATCGCAACTAGTAGGGTTGTCACGGCTGTAAATAATGCGTCTATCTATCAGGTCGCAATAACTACCAATCAATAGTTGTTCTCTTCTGCCCTTAAATTCTGTCTCAGTGACCCTATCTTCGATAGTTCTATTTAGTTGAGTGTTGATCAGCTCACGCTGAGTGTAGACGGCACTGCGAACCAGGCTGAAATGATCTACGGCGTGCTGAGCCTGATGTGGCGACTGTGAACAGGCCGTTACTGCGCCCAAAAAAATGATACTGATAAATAATGGTTTCACCTTAGTACTCCCTGATGGTGTTGCTCCGTAACGCCAAGCTAGACGTGTTGATAGAAAAACGAATATGCCAACCTTGGCGTCTAAGGTCAAGAGGTCAGATAAACGAAACGTTATGCAGCGCCCAAATCCAGACTCAATCTATTACGATGAATTTATGCAGATTCAGAAAAAGCTGCGTGCGCGGATTGTCGAACTGCGCAAGCACCGTGATATGGTTCAGGAAGATATGGCTGATTATGAACTTTCTGTTAGGCAGTATCAGCGAATGGAACAGGATCCAACTGCCATCGTGTCTCTATGGCAGGTATTTAAAATTGCCAAGGCCCACAACCTAGACATTCATGAGTTACTCGATTTATAGTCTCGTCCGCAGTCAAACCTATTAGATTTTCCTACACTCCCAGACCTAGGTTTGGTCTATGTTTTTTCTGCTTTAAGCTTATCCAGACGTGATTAAAGCGGATATGGGAGCGCACAATTTCAACCTTAAAATAACCATCTGGTAACCTCATGAATCGTTCACTCAGCGCCCGTTTACTGTCATTAATTCTACTTTCTTTGCTGTTTTTGTTGGGTTGTAGTGGAGAAGAGCGAGCTGTACCAAGTGCTCAACCAGACCTGGTGGGTCAGCGAGATAATAGCTGGTACCGACTGTCTGCAGCTCAGATTGCAGATGCCAATAATGCCTTTAGAAGCATCAATACCAACGCTGGTGCAGCCAAAAATATCATTTTATTTATCGGCGATGGAATGAGTCTCTCGACGGTGACTGCGGCTCGTATTCTCGAAGGTCAGCAGAAGGGTATGTCGGGGGAAGAAAACAGCCTTAGCTTTGGTCGATTCCCGTTTACTGGACTAGCTAAAACCTACAATGTAGATTCCCAAACCCCAGATTCGGCAGGCACCATGACTGCGATTATCAGTGGTGTAAAAACAGATATAGGGGTAATTGGTGTAGATGAAAATGTTATCGAGGGAGACTGTAGCTCGATG
>Ga0209137_1000120_pt1 | contig 86608 bp, 75 predicted proteins | sample SaaInl5LU_22_DNA_FD_184642 | JGI IMG/M metagenome (GOLD analysis project Ga0209137, IMG submission 184642) | Marine microbial communities from expanding oxygen minimum zones in the Saanich Inlet - ESP_105LU_22_DNA (SPAdes) (version 2) | ecosystem: Environmental > Aquatic > Marine > Intertidal...
CTCACCGTTGGAGATTACACATCGTACGTACTGGTCCACTCGAACGACCCGAACACACCTACTTACAGCATTCCTATTAAGCTTACTGTTGTGAACCAGCCCGACATCACTGTAGGCGCAGCAGACCTGAACTATGGCCAAGTGTACTCCACGGCCACTGTAACGGACAGTGTGTTGATCGAGAATGAAGGCTGTCAAAACCTAACCATTACCGGAGTAAGTTCAAACAACTCACATTTCACCCCACAATGGACCTCAAAAACGCTTACCCCAGGTTTAAGTGCGTGGTTGCATGTAGATTTCACCGCTACCACAAGTGGCCAGGAAACGGGAGTGATGACCATTACCAGTAACGATTCTACGGCCTTCTTCAGCTTAAGCGCTGAGGTAGTCTTCGCTCCGGTAGCAGACTTCCAATACGTCGTACAAAACAACTGTTCCGGACTTACTTCATTCATCAATGAAAGTCAAAACGGTTCCCAGTATTTCTGGGCGTTTAACGACGGCTATTTCTCCGGTGATCCTAACCCGACGCACACCTTTGAACGTCCAGGCACCTATACCGTTATGCTCGTAACCACGAATCCTGGTGGAGTAGATACCGTCTACAAAACAGTCAACGTAAATAACGTGTTGTATGTCAACTACTCTGCGCCAGATACGGCTCAGGCCGGTCAGATCGTTCAGTTCATTGATTCCTCGTTAGTGCCAAACTCTTGGCAGTGGTTCTTCGGTGATGGTAACAACACCATTACACCGTCTCCACAACACACGTATGCGGCAACAGGTACCTACTTTGTCACTTTAGTGGTAAGCAACGCAGCGAACTGTTCAGGCTCCGAGAGTAGACCGATTGTAATCACCAGTGGAATAGGTGTTGTAGAATTGGATGAGCTCGACTTAAGTATTAGTCCGAACCCGAGTTCAGGACTTATTCATGTCGAAACGACCTATGACTTTGAGTCGGTACATATTTTAGATGCAACAGGAAGAAGCATCCGAAGAGTTCCGTTTAACCGGACGTTGGACCTTTCAGACCTCCCCGCAAGTACGTACATGTTGCAGTTCGAAAGCACTGAACACACCGCGGTAAAACGCATTCAGCTGACGAAATAGACGCTATACCGACTATCGAAATAAAAAGCCCCGCACTAGCGGGGCTTTTTACGTTATGAGTATTTATTCGTAACTATAGTTAGAATATAATAAGTGATAAAATATAAGTATAAAACCCATCTATATTTGAAGTGAGAATTAACTAAAACCCCTCGCATCATGACCGAGAACATCTTTGAACAGGACTTCACCCTTTTGGCGGGTGCCAAAGAACTAGAAGTACTAAACGAATTAGTAGGTCTTAAACTACAAGACCTAAACAAACATGTAAAGACCTTACGCGGACGCGATAAGCAACATGTTGAAGAAGCATTGGGACACCTGGAAAATTGCCGAGTTGCATTGCGTAACACCGCATTTGAAATCCAGCGCACTATCAATGTAGTAACTCCACAGCCGGTCGACATTTAATTCTCGCTCCTTTTCATTTTATGTTTCCGCTGCCCGTATGGGTTGCGACTGGCTGCTCTTAACACCGAAGTCCTTATGGTAGGATTTCGGTGATTTTTTTGTCCTCAACGGGGCACAAAAAAAACTCCCGATACAGCAGTAAGCCGTATCGGGAGTCGCTCTTTTGAAAAGAAATCTCTTTAGCCTTGAAGCGCCGCTTTGAAACGGTCTACATAATCTAACTTTTCCCAAGTAAACAGTTCCACATCTTTTGTTACCGTGGTTTTACCGTCAGCAGCCGTGAATGTTTTACTCACGGTTTCGTTGATACGTCCCATGTGTCCGTAGGCAGCACTTTCGCTGTACATTGGTTGACGCAACTTAAGATTTGCCTCGATGAGTCCTGGACGGAAGTCATAAATTTCGCGAACTTTAGCAGCAATCTGCCCGTCGTTCAAATCTACCTTCGAAGTTCCGTAGGTGTCGATAAATACGCCCATTGGCTCTACCACACCGATCGCGTAGGAAACCTGTACTAACACTTGGTCACAAATGCCCGCAGCAACTAGGTTTTTTGCTACATGACGCGTCGCGTATGCCGCAGAACGGTCCACTTTTGATGGATCCTTACCCGAGAATGCACCGCCACCGTGCGCACCTTTTCCGCCGTAGGTGTCTACGATGATCTTACGTCCTGTCAAACCAGTATCTCCGTGAGGACCTCCGATCACAAACTTTCCCGTAGGATTGATGTGGTATTTGATGTCTTCACCAAACAACGCTTGAATTTCAGCTGGTAATGCCGCTTTTACGCGTGGAATCACAAGAGAAACGATGTCGCTCTTGATTTTCGCAAGCATCACTTCATCATTCGCGTCAAAGTCGTCATGCTGTGTACTCACTACGATCGCTTCGATACGCTCAGGCTTATTATCGTCACTGTATTGAATGGTAACTTGGCTTTTCGCATCCGGACGCAAATAGGTAATGTCCGAGTTTTCGCGACGCACTTTGGCCAATTCTTGAAGAATTCTATGGCTTAGATCCAAGGCCAACGGCATGAAATTTTCCGTTTCGTTCGAAGCATATCCGAACATCATACCTTGGTCACCAGCGCCTTGATCTTCTGGATTTCCACGATCAACACCACGGTTAATATCGTCACTCTGCTCGTGGATAGCGCTGAGGATACCACAAGAATTGCCGTCGAACATGTACTCGCTTTTCGTGTACCCGATCTTGTTAATCACCTCACGAGCGATACGCTGCACGTCAAGGTAAGCGGTCGACTTCACCTCTCCGGCAAGAACTACCTGCCCAGTAGTAACTAAAGTTTCACAAGCGACTTTCGAGTTTTCGTCGAAAGCTAAAAAATTGTCAATGATCGCGTCTGAAATTTGATCAGCTACTTTGTCTGGGTGTCCTTCCGAGACACTTTCAGAAGTAAAGAAATAAGACATCTCTATTATTGTTTATTAGGGTTGTTCTAAAGTACAATTCCGGCGGTGGGATTCGAAACGATTGACCGGGGTAAAAGAGATGCTGTTCTGTGTTTAGCATTTTTTTTACGTGGTTGCAAGCAGTCAAATCCTTCCACATGGTCAAAATTAGAAAAGAAATTCAATTTTTATACTAGTCTTGCGACTTTTTAAATTTTTACGTTCTAATTTTACCGAGCTATCAAGAAAGACTGAGGGATTGGGCCCTATGAAGTCTTGGCAACCCGGAATAGCCGGGTGCCACAACCCACTCTCGAACAAACGAGGGAATGATACACTTCTACAGAAGCATCTCCACCTTTCTTTATAGCCACCTAACGACTTAGAGATGACTATAAAAGAAGCCATTACCAAGAAGATTTTAGTCCTAGACGGTGCTATGGGTACCATGATTCAGGCCTACAAGTTTGAGGAAGAGGATTACCGCGGGGAGCGTTTCGCAGACTATGCCCATCCGCTCAAGGGAAACAATGACTTGTTGACATTGACCCAATCCGCGGCCATAGAGGATATTCATTACGCTTATCTCAAAGCAGGAGCCGATATTCTTGAAACCAACACCTTTAATTCGAACGCGATTTCCATGGAAGATTATTTCATGAGTGATCTCGTTAAAGAGTTGAATGTTGAGGCTGTAATTCGCGTGCAAGCAGCGATCGATCGCTTCAAGGCGGAAGGCGGCGAAGGACCAAAATTTATCGCAGGTTCGGTAGGCCCCACAAATAAAACGGCATCGCTGAGCCCTGACGTGAATAATCCAGGCTACCGTGCTGTGTCGTTTGACGATCTGAAAAACAATTATTTTGAGCAATGCGAAGCGCTGATCGAAGCGGGAGTGGATGCGCTACTCATAGAAACCGTATTTGACACCTTGAATGCAAAAGCGGCATTGTTTGCGGCACAAGATGCCATTCAGGCATCTGGTAAGGAGGTCGGGATCATGCTCAGCGGAACAATCACGGATGCTTCGGGAAGGACATTAAGTGGCCAAACTACAGAGGCTTTTTTGATTTCTGTGAGTCACGCACCACTGCTAAGCGTTGGTTTGAATTGCGCTTTGGGCGCGAAACAATTGATGCCGTATTTACAAACGTTAGATGCGAAAGCTCCCTTTGCAGTAAGTGCGCATCCAAATGCCGGCTTGCCGAATGCCTTTGGAGAATACGACGAGACGCCCGAACAAATGGCGGATCAAATCAAAGAATATTTAGAGTTGAACCTCATCAATGTGATCGGAGGTTGCTGTGGAACGTCACCAGCCCATATCACTGCGATTGCCGACTTAGCTAAAAATTATACTCCCCGCGCTTATGAAGGGTAATCTGTCTCAAAGACCTATGATGCTCAGTGGTTTAGAGCCGCTAGTCATTACTCCTGAGACCAATTTTGTCAACGTCGGTGAGCGCACTAATGTCACCGGCTCACGAAAATTTTTACGTCTCATCAAAGAGCGTGATTTTGACGCAGCTCTCGATGTTGCTCGCGACCAGGTCGAGGGCGGTGCACAGATTCTCGACGTGAATATGGACGAAGGAATGATCGACGGTGCTGAGGCCATGACCACCTTCCTAAATTTGATTGCCGCAGAACCGGACATTGCACGCATCCCCATCATGATTGATTCCTCGAAGTGGGAAATCATCGAGGCGGGCTTAAAGTGCGTTCAAGGAAAATCGGTGGTCAATTCCATCTCTTTAAAAGGCGGTGAATCCGAATTTATCGCACAAGCACAAACCATCAAACGCTTCGGTGCAGCTGTCATTGTAATGGCGTTCGACGAAGACGGTCAAGCCGACAACTACGAGCGGCGTATCGAAATTTGCGAGCGTTCCTACCGCATTTTGGTCGATAGGGTAGGTTTTGCTCCCGAGGACATCATTTTTGACCCGAACATTTTCCCAGTAGCTACAGGGATGGATGAGCATAGAAAAAATGCGTTGGACTTTTTCCGAGCGACTGCTTGGATCAAAGAACACTTGCCTTATGCGAAAGTGAGCGGGGGAGTGTCGAACGTAAGTTTCAGTTTCCGTGGAAACAATACCGTACGTGAAGCGATGCATGCATCGTTCCTTTACCACGCCATTCAAAACGGTATGGACATGGGGATTGTCAATCCGACCATGCTCGAAGTGTATGAGCAAGTGGACAAACAGCTCATGGAGCATATTGAGGATGTACTGCTTGATCGCCGCGACGATGCTACAGAACGTTTGTTGGATTTCGCACAAACGGTACAAGGCACCGTGAAGGATGAGGCCAAAGTTCTCGAATGGCGCGGTGAACCCGTTGCAAAACGTTTAGAGTACGCCTTGATCAAAGGGATTACTGAATTCATCGAAGAGGATGTAGAAGAAGCTCGGAGCGCTGCACAGAAGCCGCTGCATGTGATTGAAGGCCCTTTGATGGACGGGATGAACATTGTTGGTGATTTATTCGGCGAGGGAAAAATGTTCTTACCTCAGGTGGTCAAGAGCGCTCGTGTCATGAAAAAAGCGGTGGCCTATTTGATGCCTTACTTAGAGGCTGAAAAACAAGAAGGAACGAGCTCGAGCGCAGGAAAAGTATTGCTCGCAACCGTAAAAGGAGACGTGCATGATATCGGCAAAAACATCGTCGGTGTGGTACTGGCTTGTAACAATTTTGAGATTATCGATCTTGGCGTGATGGTCCCGCCAGAAAAGATTCTTGCAGCAGCAAAAGAACACCAGGTAGATATCATCGGATTGTCCGGACTGATCACTCCGTCCCTCGATGAGATGATTCATATTGCAAAGGAAATGGAGCGTATGGAGCTTCATATTCCATTATTGATCGGGGGTGCTACCACCTCAAGAGCGCATACTGCAGTGAAAATAGATCCAGAGTTTTCTGGTGCGGTCATGCATGTAAGTGATGCGAGTAGAGCGGTGGGTGTGAGCTCTAAATTGCTCTCAGAGGACGGTCCTACGTATGTGTTGCAGGAAAAAGCGTCACTTGAAAAAGTTCGAGTAGGTTACGCGGCGCAGCGGGAACGCAAGGCCTTGGTGCCGTTTGCTACAGCGCAGCAGCGCAAGCCGAAATTGGTTTTTGATACCACTACGGTGCCTACCCCAAAAATGGTGGGAGCGAAGAAAATGGAGCAGATCGCTATAAAGGACGTGGTGCCGTTTATTGATTGGACGCCGTTCTTCCAGACGTGGCAATTGTACGGGAAATACCCGCGGATTTTGGAAGATAAAGTCGTGGGAGAGGAAGCGAAAAAGTTACTCAAAGACGCTCAGGCCATGTTGCGCACGGTTCAAAAAGAGCAATGGGTCACTCTGAAAGCGGTTTATGGCATTTTTCCAGCACACAGTGAGGGCGAAGAAATTTGCTTGGGTTCCGAAGGAGAATTGGGCAGTTTTTATGCGCTGCGCCAAACTGGTGAAAAGTCAAAATTCCAAGCCTTATCAGATTTTATCGCTCCGAAAGGGGAGATTCAAGACTATATGGGCTGCTTTGCAGTGACTGCGGGACTGGACATGGAAGGTCCGTTGAAGCGATTCGAGGAAGCCTTGGATGACTACAGTGCACTGATGCTCAAGGCCCTAGCAGACCGCTTGGCGGAAGCGTTAGCAGAGTACCTGCACCTTCGTATGCGCCGAGAATTCTGGGGATATGCTCCCGATGAGCAGTTGACGAATGAAGAACTGATCGCTGAACAGTACCGCGGGGTTCGTCCGGCTCCAGGATACCCGGCATGTCCCGATCATTTGGATAAAGAACTCATCTTTAAGCTTCTGGATGCGCCGAGCATTGGAATGTCGCTTACAGAAAGCTTAGCGATGTATCCTGCGGCGAGTGTGAGCGGGTATTACTTCGCACACCCGGATTCAAAATATTTCGCAGTCGGGAAAATCGGGAAAGATCAAATACAAGCCTATGCAGAGATGCGTGGCATATCGATAGAATTGGCCGAGAAATGGCTGTCTCCTAACCTTAACTACTAATACGATGAAGATTACAGATATCCTTTCTCAGCAGGACAATTGTCAGTTCACCTTCGAGATTCTTCCGCCGTTGAAAGGGCAGAAGGCGCAGGAAATTTTTGACAACATCGATCCGTTGATGGAATTCAAACCTCCGTTTATAGACGTCACTTACCACCGGGAAGAGACCGTATACAAGCGTTTAGAAAACGGGTTGTTGCAAGAGAAAATCGTACGTAAACGCCCGGGCACTGTGGGGATTTGCGCTGCGATCATGCACCGTTACGATACCGAAGCCGTTCCACACGTGCTGTGCGGTGGGTTTACGAAAGAAGAAACGGAAAATGTGTTGATCGACCTGAACTTCCTAGGGATAGAGAACGTGGTGGCGTTACGAGGCGACCAGGCCAAAGGGGAGAGCTACTTCACTCCAAAACCTGAAGGGAATGCTTTTGCGATTGATCTCGTGCATCAAATTCAAGATTTGAACAAGGGCAAATACCTCGATGAAGACTTGTTGAATCAGACGCCAACAGATTTTTGTGTTGGGGTGGCAGGGTATCCCGAAAAGCATTTCGAAGCTCCTTCTCTAAACATTGATATTGACTATTTGAAGGCGAAAGTGGAGGCGGGTGCAGACTATATTGTTACCCAACTCTTTTTTGACAACCAAAAGTTTTTCGCTTTTATAGACAAATGCCGTGAAGCGGGCATCACAGTGCCGATCATCCCCGGCCTAAAGCCGTTAGTGACCAAACGCCAGTTAAGCATATTGCCTCAAATTTTTCATGTAGACATCCCAGATGTACTCGCGATAGAAGTTTTGAAATGTAAGGACAATGCCGCAGTTCGCGAGGTGGGTATTGCGTGGTGCATACAGCAGAGCAAAGAGTTACTTGCAGCTGGTGTTCCCGTATTGCACTACTACAGTATGGGCAGAAGCAAAAACATTTATGAAATTGCTTCTTCAGTATTTTAAATAAGACCGAAGTTTCGGCCTCTAAGAAAAAAGGGATGTAATTAAAAGTAGTTAGTTACATCCCTTTTTGTGTGGTTACAAATATTTCGCAGCCCAACTTTCTCGCAAAGGAATCATGCCGTCTCCGCTTTCACGAAGCGTTGCTGCTAAGGTGTTCATGACGGGACTGTCATCATTAATACTACCCTCCGTAATGCGGGCCTTAAGGACCGTCGGTGAGAGTGCCTCAAAACCACGTTCACCCATCGTGAATACCAGCAACCTATTAAAAAAGTCTAAGCCGTGCTTTGCTCCGAAGTCTTGAAGCAGGTGCACACTTTTGTCAATACTACATCCCGTAGCTTGTTGCTGAGTTTCATCTACAGCTAAAATCAAACACTGATCAGCAATGATGCGGTAAGCAGCAGCAAGTTGTGCGCCATGGGCTTTCCATTGCGCTACAAACTCATCCATCACAGATTTGAGTTGCTCGCTTTGCGCTGCGGTCATCGGCTTTTCAAGGCCATAAAACCACATTCGTGATTCCGGATTCATCGTATGCATACTCATCTTACAATTCTTCAGCTAAGGCAATCATTTCAGCGAGATCTAAAACTTGCACAGTATCCTCTTTTTCACGGTTTTTCACACCATCAGTGAGCATGGTATTGCAAAACGGACAGCCGGCGACGACGATTTCAGATCCGGTTTCAAGCGCCTGATCTGCGCGAACGTGATTGATTTCAGCATCGCCCTTTTCAGCATCTTTAAACATCTGAGCACCTCCAGCACCGCAGCAAAGACCGTCTTGTTTGCAGCGACGCATTTCCTTAAGCTCCACATCTAACTTCTCCAATAGTGCGCGCGGTGCCTCATATTCGTCATTCGCGCGACCGAGGTAACATGGATCATGGAAGGTGATTTTTTTTCCTTTGAACGTACCGCCCTCAATTTTTAAGCGACCTTCTTTCATTAGGCTATTCAGGAATTGGCTGTGGTGTTCCACTTTGTAGTTCCCGCCCAATTCCGGATACTCATTCTTTATCGTGTTGAAACAGTGTGGACATGTGGTCACGATATGTTGCACTTCGTAGGCGTTGAGTACCTGAATGTTCATCATCGCCTGCATCTGAAAGAGAAACTCATTTCCTGCACGTTTCGCGGGATCACCCGTACAGCCTTCTTCAGTCCCAAGCACGGCAAAGCTTACCCCGGCATGGTGTAAAATTTTAGCCATGGCTTTGGTAATCTTCTTTGCGCGGTCGTCAAAGCTCCCGGCACAACCCACCCAGAAAAGTACTTCGGGGGCTTTACCTTCAGCGGTCATCTGAGCAAGTGTAGGTACGGTAAAATTCATCGTTCTAAAGTTTTATTCTGTGTGTTAGGTGCCCAGAAGGGGACAGGGTCTAGTCTTCAAAAACTTGGATGGTGGTGTTCTTATCTACCAAGTCGGTAAACTTACCCGTGTAACGCGTAGCGCGTACAATGTGGTTGTCTACCCAGTGGTAGTTTCCTCCACGAGGTTTGCCCATCAACAGGCCGTGCCATTTAAATCCATGGGTTTTGAGCCACTGCTCGGTCACTTCACGGTGTTCCTCTGTACGCGAGGTGAAGAACGTGATGACATGCCCTTCGTCGTACCATTTGTTTAAGGTATCCAAAGCATCCGGGTACACTGCAGCCGTAGCCATGCGTTCCGGCTCTTCGTTTGGAATATCGTCACAGATGGTTCCATCGATGTCGATCAGGTAATTCTTTACCTCTTCAGGAAGTATTGGACTGATCAATTGTCCATCTTCAGAGGCCTCACGTAGTAGTTTGTCGATGTGAGCGTTTGCGCTTTTTTCCATGTGTTTTTTTGATTGGAGCGTTATCGAATTCCTGTGTGTATATGGGTCGTTAGTTGGGGGTTATTCGTTGATCCAATTTGCGCGGTCCATCTGAGAGAAAGGCCAGGGCGCGCCATTGTTTTCAACGTTGCTCATCATGGCATTCAGCTCAGCAGGAGCACTGCTTTCTTCCATCGTAGCATAGTTCCGAAGCTGCATGATGATGTTTAGTGGATCGATGTCCACGGGGCAGGCCTGTACACAAGCATTACAGCTGGTACATGCCCACAATTCTTCTTGCGTGATAAAATCTCCGAGCAAGCTTTTACCGTCGTCTTTGAATTCGCCATTTGTCGCAATGTTTTGACCAATCTCTTCGATGCGATCGCGCGTATCCATCATGATCTTTCTTGGACTCAGCTTTTTACCGGTAAGGTTTGCAGGACATTCACTCGTACATCTACCACATTCTGTACAGGTATACGCATTCAACAGGTTGACCCAGCTCAAATCCATGGCATCTTTCGCGCCGAATCGCTCTACGGGTGCATCTGACTCAGGAGCTGGTGCGGCGAAAGGATCGACATTAGGATCCATCATCATCGAGACCTCTTTGGTAACGGCCGCGTTATTGGCAAAACGGCCCTTGGCTTCAAGATTGGCGTAATACGTATTTGGGAAGGCTAAAATGATGTGGAAATGCTTGGAGTATGGCAAGTAATTCAAGAAGGATAGGATCCCCAAGATATGCACCCACCAAAAAGCGCGCTCTGCGATGTGCAATCCGCCCTCAGACAATCCGCTCCACAAGGGGGCGATCAGTGAGGAGATCAAAAAACTATGGGAAGCACCTTCCATGTTCTCTTCAACAGCGTTCATATTAAGCAGCGCGAACATCAGTGCGACTTCGATGTACAAGATGGTATTCGCGTCTTTAAATGGCCATCCTTTCATTTCGGGTTTATGGAAACGATCGATCTTCATCACATTTCTTCTCCACCAAAATGCGCCTACAGTGATCAGCGTCAGCACGGCGAGAACTTCGAAGAAGGAAATCACCACGTCGTATGCACTACCGAAGAAGGGAGCGAAGAAACGGTGGGTACCGAATAGACCGTCAACGATGATTTCTAGCACTTCAATATTTATAATCAAGAAGCTCACATACACCACAAGATGCAAGGCTCCAGCGACAGGTTTTGCCTGCATCTTGCTTTGGCCGAATGCTACGCGTAGCATATTGTTGAATCGCTCGTTCTTTCGGTCTTTGCGATCGATATCACGCCCAAGGTTGATGTTTCTCTTGATCTGACCGACATTCTTGGCAAAGTACCCTATGGCTGCAGCTAATGCAAGCGCGAAGAGCAACTGTGGGAGATAAGACATATGCTTACTGGTTTTTCTGATCGAGTTCACGCTCTATGGCTTGAATCTCTTCTTCTGTGTATCGAGTTCTAGCACCAAAGACACTCACGTGCAGGTACTTGTTCGGGTTGTATTTGATATCGAGTAGCAGACGGTTTAGATTCTCGGTCGCTTCAACCATGTTGTTGTACACGTCCTTATCACTGATCAATTTTGACGCGGTGCCCTCGCCATCTTGAAGTTCACCCAACAGCTGATCAAAACGTGAGGTGATACTCTCTAGGTTATTGACGGTTTCAGTGAGTTTAGCACCGGCTAGGCTATCTGAAATAGCTTCAATGTTCGTGATGGTCGAACTGATGTCGTCTCCGCGAGCAGCAAGATCTTCGCTTAAGCTTCTGAAATTGCTACTGATCTCGTCAAAATTGGTTTTGTTGTCGTGGAGGTAGGAAGAAATCTCTGCGGCGCTTTCTTCAACGCTCTGGAACGTTTTATTGATGCTCTCAAAGGTGGATTTAAAGTTTTCGCTGGTCTTAGCATCTAGAAATCCGGAGGCAAGTCCGATCACGGTATCTAAAGTACCTAGCAGTTGCTCGGTACGTGCTTTGATCGGGGCGAGTTGCATGTTAACCTCTTCCGTTAAATCACGCTCAGTATCGCCTCGAAGTGTGTCGCCGCTCATCGCTAGTGGTTCACCGGCCTTGGTGTGGAGCGAAACGCTTTTTTCACCCATGATGCTCGAAGAATAGACCTTGGCGATAGTTCCTTTGGTGATGGGGTAGTCGGTGTTGATCTGAAGTCCTACTGCTAGTCGGCCAGAACCGTCGGGTAAAAATTCGATGGAGTTCACTTGACCGATCTGAAAGCCATTGACGGTGACTGGACGAGTTTCGATTAGCCCTTCGGTGTTGTCATAGACGACATAAAATTTCCGTTGCGTGGAGAAAATATCTTCGCCCTTGAGGTAATTGATTCCCCAGTAGAGAAGGACTATTCCAAGGACAATCGTGAACCCTATTTTAAATTCTGTCTTCAAATCGTTTGGTTATGGTTGTTGTGCTAAAATACGTTATGGTGCCCGCTTTTTGGCCACATCGATGTCAATTTTACCGCTCTTGTCAAAGGCAACGATGTAGGCGTCTGGAAAGTGTTCTTTGGCAGTGATTTTTAGTTGCTCCGCTTCATGGTAGTTGCTGACTTTACCATAGTAGTACTTATACAATCCGTACTGCTCTTTCTGGTAGACCTCGCTGAGTCCTTTGAAATTCTGCGGTACACAATCAAGATCATTTCTGGAAACGGCGATCTGCACAGAAAAGTGCAATGCGACTGGAGTTGAAACATCCACAGTAAGTTTCGGTGCTGTTTGAACGACGGGCTCCGGCGTTGCGTCAGTAGGGGTAGTGGTACTAGAAGGAGGCGTTTGCGGCACTTCGTCAATCTTCACATCTTCTACAATAGAGGTGCTTTGAGCCACTGCATCTCGGGTCTCACGCTTGTATTTGTACGACTTGATCGCACGGTAAATGGCGCTAGCGAGCAGTTCTTTGCCTCGAGCGCTCTGAAGAAAGTCTTCCTCACCTGGATTCGTTAAAAAGCCCAATTCTACCAAGACCGCAGGCATGGTAGAGCCTCGCAGTACGGCCAAAGGCTGCTGCTTCACCCCACGATTGCGGCGCTTGACGCGTCCCTCGAATTGTTTTTGGATTTCATCGGCGACAGAAATACTTTGCTCTAGATACGCGTCCTGATAGGCGCGCAGGGCGATGACTGCCGCAGGATTAGACGCATCGAGCTCCGTGTAGTTGCTTTCCCAGTTGTCCTCCAGCATTCTAGAGGCGTTTTCAAGCTGAGCGGTTTTGTTTAGGCGCTGGTCACGATCTCCCATCCCCAGTACGAAACTTTCCGTACCGTAGGCACTTTTATTGTGGTTTGCATTGCAATGAATGGAAATGAAAAGATCAGCATTCGCGCGGTTCGCAATCACCGTGCGCTGGTAGAGTTCGATGAAGGTATCGTCACTGCGCGTGAGTATAGCCTTGGTATTCGGCAGGTTTTCCTCGATGTATTTTTTGACCAAAACGCTAACGTCGTAACTCACGTGTTTCTCGCGCGTTTTGAAGCGGCCTGTTCCAAGATTCCCCGGATCTTTACCGCCGTGACCAGGATCAATCACGATGATGTTTACACCGGCGGTTTCTTTCGCGAATGGGCGTGGATTAAAAGCGGCAAGAACCGTCAGCAGAGATGCAAGCGCAGCAATGCGAAATCCTTTATAACTTCGGGTCTTCATACCATCTACCACGTTCATTCGTTATACCTTTGAATCTATTAATGCAAATTACGTACCCTCGTGGCTTCAAGGCTTAATGTCTTTGTTTTTTTGCTCACATTTTGTGCACCAATTCTTTCCTGGGCACAGGATGGACCGATCGACTATACCGCCGAGGATATCTTCTCGAATGTGGGAGAGGGAACCGTAGAGTTATTTGATCACGTTCACATCTCATTCGGCGCTACCCAGCTCAAAGCAGGATACGCTAAAATTTATTGGGAGGAGCAATATGTCTTCGCTAGCGGTTTAAAAGATGATTCAGGTAAACTGGTTCAGTTGCCTGAATTTGAGGACGGAGGAAAGGTTTTTTACCTGAGCGAAATCAAATACAATTGGCAAACACAAAAAGCGAAGATTGAAGGCGTCTTGACTCAAGAAGGAGACAACTACCTCAATGGCGATGCTGTGAAAAAGGTGGACTCGAACACCATGTTCATGGCAGGGACGGGTTTTACCACATGCTCCCACGAAGAGCCGCACTTTCAGATCAAAACAGGTAAAAGCAAAGTGGTCATGGGCGAGCGCATCATTACTGGCCCCGCACACTTTGAATTTTTCGGCATTCCTACTCCGCTGGTCATCCCGTACGGGTATTTCCCGACGAATCTTGAGAAGCCCGAGATTTCCGGATTGCTTATGCCGAGCTTTCAAAACTCACCGACACAAGGGTTAGGGCTGGTCAACGGCGGTTGGTATTTCCCGATCAATGATTTCATGAACATCGAGCTTCGGGGCGACATCTTTCTCAGAGGTTCCTGGTCGGCCCAGACCAAAGCCGTGTATCGAAAGCGCTACAAATACAACGGAAGTTTCACCTACAATTACCGATTCCAAAAACAAGGCTTGAAAATCTACGAGCCGTTTGGAGGGTATCGCGTGACGAAAAATTTTAGGATTGACTGGGTCCACAACCAGGATCCAAAAGCGCATCCGACTCGCAAATTCAATGCGAAAATTAATCTTCAGAATCCCAATTTCTTTAGAAACGGTGCCAACCCAGAAGACCTCCTGAACGGTACGATGACCACGGTCAACAACACCATGAACTCGGGGATTACGTACAATCAAAAATTGGGGCGGAGCAACCTCACCGTCTCAGGAAATCACAACCAGAACAACGGTACCCAAAATTTCACCACCACGCTTCCCAAAGCTTCCTTAAACGTTCCGCGCTTCTTTCCGTTCAAAACAAGCGACGGGAAAGGCCAATGGTACGATAAGGTCGGTGTCAACTATAGTTCCGTAGCTGAAGGGCGCCTGAAAGGAAATCTCGAAACCATCTCAGGCAAACTCGACAGCATCGCCGGCTATGACGCGAATGATGTGCTCCGAGAATACGGGCAGTATGGCGTCAAGCACAACGCAAACATGTCCACTAACGCGAAACTTCTGAAATACTTCACCTTAAATCCCGGTGCGAACTTTACGGAACGCTGGTATTTCCAACGCTACGATTATTCGTTCGACAGCACGCAGAACAAAGCCGTGCTCGCGGACACCGTTCAAGGCTTCAACGCGGTTCGCGACTTTGGCCTCAATGCATCCATGAACACGAAGATTTACGGAACCTTCGTATTTAAAAAGGGGCCTGTGAAAGCGGTACGTCACATGATCACTCCGCGGGCCACGTTCAACTACCGTCCGGATTTCGGTCAGCCGACTTGGGATTACTACCAAAGGTTTACAGACACGCTAGGAACAGACTTGTACTACAACCGCTACAACGGCTTTATTTATGGAGCTCCAGGACGTGGAAGCAATGGATCCGTCAGCTTTAACCTCGACAATAACGTTGAGGCGAAAATGATCGTAAAAGGCGATACCACGGGTGCTACTAAAAAGGTCAAGCTCCTTGAACGCTTTAATATGAGTACCAGTTACAACTTAGCGGCGAGCGATGGTTTTAATTGGAATGTAGTACGTATGGTAGCCGCAAGCTCACTGTTCAACAAAAAACTTCGTTTGTCCTACCAAGGAAATTTTGATCCGTACGGATACGATGCACAGGGGGAACGCCAAGCAACTTTAGCGTACAGCTTGAACAATTCGCCGCTCATCCACCGTACCTCGCAGTTTTCCGCTAGTACCCAGCTCAAAAGTAACCGAGAGCGCAGCCGTGAAGCCGTCACTTTCGAACAGCGTGGCGGAGGTTTTACTTCCGGTGACGTGGATTACTACCACTATCCCGAACGCGTAGCACTTCGCCAGGACTGGGACATGCGACTGAATTACGACGTGCGTATCGTTACCGACGTTCTTGCCGCGGCAGAAGGGGAGGATGCGCCCAACTTCCTGCACGAATTTACCGCACATTCCCTAAGTATTTCAGGTTCTTACCGTCCCACTGACAACTGGAGTCTCAGCTATAGAACTGGTGTAGATATCGCTGAACGAAGCGTTGGATTTACTACGATCAATGCGACACGCGATTTGCATTGTTGGGAAATGAAAATGTCTTGGGTACCTTTTGGTACGACACGTTCGTACATGATTGGAATCAATCTTAAGAACAACCAATTCCGCCAGGTCAAAGCACAGCGTCGCAGAACAGCTCTCGACTTCTAACAACCTTCCTGATCTAAAGCAATGCGACCCAGCTGGCAAGCATTTTCAAGCCTTGTCGGGTGAGGATGCTCTCTGGGTGGAATTGGACACCAAATGCTTTCCCGTCTTCATGTTCCATGATCATTGGTGCTTTATCGGCCATCGCAACAGCCGTCACCGTCCAAGACTTTGGGAGTGAATCGGGGGTCACGGCCCAGCTGTGATACAAACCGACCTCGAAATTTGTGACGCCTTGCAAAAGTACGCCTGTACGCTCTGGGACAATAGCAACGCTTCTACCGTGCATGACGCCTTCGCGGTTGTACAATGCTCCGCCGCTGTGTAAGGCCAATGCCTGCATTCCCAAGCACACCCCAAGGATGGGAAGGGTACCGAAGCGCTGACGAAGTATGCTCATTAATTGGCCGCTCTCCTTGGGTAAACCTGGACCGGGACTTAGCACTAATCCGCTGTACCTGCTCCAATCTAACTGCTCGAGCTGTACATCATCGTTACGTAACACGTCCACCTCACAATCCAATTTTTCCAAATAATGGGCGAGGTTGTAGGTAAAACTGTCGTAATTATCGAGTAAGAGGACCTTCATCAGTACAAATATGACCTAATTTAGAGGGGAACAATCAACTTTGAGCGAAGGTTTTTAGCTAAGCGTTAAAAAAAAAACATCTACCATGGATAAAAAGGCCATCGAAGGAAAAGGGCTCGCGCCCGCAATAGGTCCCTACAGCGCCGGAATTCGTGCAGGGGGGATGATTTTCACCTCCGGTCAGATCGCCATGAATCCCCATACCGGCGAACTAGAACAAGGTGCGAACATTTCAGAAGAAACAGACCGCGTCATGCGCAACCTTCAAGCGGTGCTGCTTGCCGCAGGCGCAGATTTTAGTGCTGTAGTGAAGACTTCTATTTTTCTCAGTTCCATGGATGATTTCCCTGAAGTAAATGCGGTCTATCAAAACTATTTCGAGCCTCCATATCCAGCACGTGAGACCGTCGCAGTAAAAACATTGCCTAAAAACGTGAATGTGGAGATATCCTGCATCGCAATGCACAAGGGTTAAGCTTTACGTGTTAAATTGCAGCTTCATTTATAAAGACATCAGAAATGGATTTTGACGTAATTGTAGTGGGTTCCGGCCCAGGAGGATATGTGACGGCGATTAGAGCTTCACAACTGGGATTGAAAACGGCGGTAGTAGAGAAAGAAAACCTAGGAGGCGTTTGTCTGAACTGGGGATGTATTCCTACCAAAGCCCTACTGAAGAGTGCTCAAGTGTTTGAATATGTTAAACATGCTGATGACTTCGGTATTAAAATCAGTGAATACGATAAAGACTTTAACGCTGTAGTGAATCGTTCGCGCGAAGTAGCAAACGGTATGAGCGGTGGCGTAAAGTTCTTGATGAAAAAGAATAAAATCACCGTTTTAGACGGGTTTGGTAAAGTACAACCTGGTAAAAAGGTTGCTGTAACTGATGCCGATGGAAAGGAAACTGTGTACGCAGGGAACCACATCATCATCGCTACAGGGGCTCGTACGCGTGAGCTACCTACTCTGCCGCAAGACGGAAAGAAAATCATTGGCTACCGCCAAGCGATGACCTTGGAGTCACAGCCTAAGAAAATGGTAGTTGTAGGATCTGGTGCGATCGGTATTGAGTTTGCCTACTTCTACAACAGCATGGGTACGGATGTAACGGTGGTGGAATACCTACCGAACATTGTTCCTGTTGAGGATGAAGAGGTTTCAAAGCAGCTCGAACGTACCTTTAAGAAGGCCGGTATCAAGGTAATGACGAACGCTGAGGTAACCGGTGTGGATACCTCGGGTGAAGGTTGTAAGGTGACCGTGAAAACTAAAAAAGGAGAAGAAATCCTAGATGCTGATATTGTATTGTCTGCCGTTGGTATCACTCCAAATGTTGAAGGCATTGGCCTAGAAGATGTAGGTATTGCAACAGATCGTGGTCGCGTACTGATCAACGACTACTACCAAACGAACGTTCCAGGATACTACGCTATCGGTGATATCGTAAAGGGTCCAGCCCTTGCACACGTCGCTTCTGCTGAAGGTATTTTGTGTGTTGAGAAGATTGCCGGTCACCAGGTAGAACCATTGGATTATGGTAATATTCCTGGATGTACTTACTGTTTCCCAGAGGTGGCTTCTGTCGGTATGACAGAAAAGGCAGCGAAAGAAGCAGGTTACGAGCTAAAGGTGGGTAAGTTTCCGTTCTCAGCTTCAGGTAAAGCGTCGGCTTCAGGGCACAAAGACGGTTTTATTAAGGTGATTTTCGATGCGAAATATGGTGAGCTCCTTGGAGCACACATGATCGGTTCGAATGTAACTGAAATAATCGCTGAAGCCGTTATCGCACGTAAACTTGAGACCACGGGTCACGAGATCTTAAAGACGGTTCACCCGCACCCAACCTTGAGCGAGGCGTTCATGGAAGCGACTGCGGCAGCTTACGACGAAGTGATTCACTTGTAAGCCCATCAGATTCCTTATAATTTCGAAAACCGCTCCAACTTTGGGGCGGTTTTTTTGTTCTCTTTTCTATGCAAGAACCATTAGTTGCTTTTGAACAGCTCCAATTCTCCTACGGAGAGCACACCTTCGAATTTGGAGATGCTGCCATCCTTCCGGGTCAAATCGTAGTAATGGTGGGCCCCAGTGGTGCGGGTAAAAGCACCCTGATGAAACTGCTACGTGGAGAACTCGATCCAGGTGAAGGCCGTGTTTACATCGATGGTAAACGCGTTGAAACACGCAAAAAACGTCTTGTACTAGATGATTCTAAAGCGGGTTGGGTACCACAGCTAGACGATCTACAGAGCATGCTTTCTCTCGAGGACAATATCGGACATCACATCCTTCGTATGGATGATCCTGAGAAACAAGAACGTATCGAAGAGTTAAAGCGTGCGATGCACTTGGAGGCGTACTCTGGTCAGAAAACCAAGACCCTTAGCGGTGGTCAGCGCCAGCGGGTGAGTATAGCCAAAGCGATGGCAGGAAAGCCGCCCGTTTTACTCATGGACGAAAGTCTTGCTCAGCTCGATTTAAGAACTAAGTCCTCTATACTTCTAGACTTAAAGGCATTAGTCAAACAAGAACAGTTTTGTGCGTTACTCGTTCTTCACGATCCGGCAGATGCATTATTGATTGCAGACGAACTTTGGGTGGTTCAAAGCGGACGTTTAGTACAAAGAGGACAACCAAAGCAAATCATAGAAGAGCCCATCAATCATCATATCGCAGGTTTGTTTGACTATATCAATGTAGTGCCATCAGACCTCAATATTGACGGCCCTTGGCACACGGAGGATGATGTGAAATGGTTGTATTCCCATGACCTTCCCGAACTAGGAGAGGAGTATGAAATGGACCGTATGGATTCCCCTGGTGGAAGTATTATCGTCTATAACTTCCAAGGACACCGACTTCTTAAAAAGTAAAAGGCCCCGATCCCAAGGGGAACGAGGCCTTTTTAAGTACTCCAAAAGATTATTACTTCACCTGATCTACGATCGCTTTGAACGCTTCCGGGTGGTTCATGGCTAAATCTGCCAATACCTTACGGTTCAATTCAATGTTCGCTTTTTTCACCTTACCCATGAATTGTGAGTAAGACATACCGTGTAGACGTGCACCAGCGTTGATACGCTGAATCCACAATGCACGGAATGTGCGTTTTTTGTTTTTACGATCGCGGTAAGCATACGTGAGACCTTTCTCAACAGCATTCTTAGCTACCGTCCAAACATTTTTTCTACGTCCAAAGTACCCTTTGGCGTGTTTCATCAATTTTTTTCTGCGCTCTCTTGAAGCTACAGCATTTACTGAACGTGGCATAATTTTTAATTTTTTGCGAGAGGTACTTCTACTATTACAAGAAGGTTTGGTTACCCAGCACAGGGTTATTAATTAACTCAAGGATTTACTTTAATCCTAACTGATTTTTGATGTTTGCAACATCAGCATCAGCTACTAGACCAGATTTAGTCAAACGACGTTTCTGATCCGTTGCTTTCTTAGTCAAGATGTGTGACTTGAAAGCGTGTTTTCTTTTGATCTTACCAGAGCCTGTCAGCTTGAAACGCTTCTTAGCACTGGATTTTGTTTTCATCTTTGGCATGATTCAACTTTATTTATTTGGAGTGACTTATTTTTTCGGTGCAAGAGTGATGTTCATCTTCTTACCATCCATAGATGGCATATGCTCTACTTTACCGTACTCTTCCAAGTCTTGGGCTAAGCGGAGTAGAAGGATCTCTCCTTGCTCTTTAAACACAATCGCACGACCTCTAAAGAAAACAAATGCTTTCACTTTGAAGCCTTCTTGAAGGAATTCGATAGCATGCTTCTTTTTAAATTCATAATCGTGATCAGAAGTATTCGGTCCAAAACGAATTTCTTTGATGACCACCTTAACAGCTTTTGAAGCAAGTTCTTTTTGCTTCTTACGCTGATCGTACATGAATTTACTGTAATCGATAATCTTACATACCGGTGGATCAGCATTTGGAGAAATTTCTACCAAATCCAAATCTAAGTTTTCAGCCATTCTTTTCGCCTCGCGAGTATCGTAAACACCAGGTTCTACGTTATCTCCGACTAAGCGAATTTTAGGAACGCGGATGCGATCATTCGTTCTGTGGTTTGCTGCCAGTTTTTCTTTTGGCTGCTTTCTTTTACCTCTTCTCAGGGTGCTTCGTGTTTAATTAAACTTCTATTAATCAATCAATTGTGAGATTTCTCCCTCAATAGCTTGAACAAATTTTTCTCGGCTCATTGTTCCCAAATCACCTTGACCGTGTCGACGTACGCTGAGCTCTCCGCTTTCAGCTTCTTTCTCACCAACGATCAGCATGTATGGAATTTTGGTGACTTCAGCGTCACGTATCTTCCTGCCAATCTTTTCGTTACGATCGTCTACGAGGGCGCGAATATCGGAAATTTCTAGGAAACTAGCGATGTCTTTCGCATACTCATTGTATTTCTCACTAACAGGTAAAATCTTTACTTGTTCCGGAGTTAGCCATAATGGGAAGTTTCCTCCACAATGTTCTAAAAGGACGGCAACAAAGCGTTCCATAGATCCGAATGGAGCTCGGTGAATCATCACCGGGCGGTGGCTTTCATTATCACTGCCTTTGTATTCGAGTTCAAAGCGCTCAGGCAAGTTATAGTCTACTTGAATCGTACCAAGCTGCCAGCTTCTTCCAAGCGCATCTTTGACCATGAAGTCAAGTTTCGGTCCGTAGAATGCAGCTTCACCATATTCAACGATGGTGTTCAAACCTTTTTCTTCAGCGGCTTCAATGATGGCACTTTCTGCTTTTTCCCAGTTCTCATCAGAGCCGATATATTTCTCTGGTTTGTTAGGGTCGCGCAAACTTACTTGAGCCACGTAATCTTTAAAGTCGAGCGTTTTGAAAATGTATAAGACAAGATCTATTACACTTTTGAATTCAGATTTTAATTGGTCAGGAGTACAGAAGATGTGCGCATCGTCTTGTGTAAAACCACGTACGCGCGTCAAACCGTGTAGCTCTCCACTTTGCTCGTAACGGTATACGGTACCGAACTCTGCGTAACGTACGGGGAGGTCTTTATAAGATTTTGGCAACGCTTTGTAAAGCTCACAGTGGTGCGGACAATTCATCGGCTTGAGTAAATACTCTTCGCCTTCTTCCGGTGTGTTGATCGGTTGGAAGCTGTCTTTACCATATTTCTGGTAGTGTCCAGAGCACACGTACAATTCTTTGTTTCCGATATGAGGTGTGATTACACCATCATAACCAGCTTTCTTTTGTGCCTTTTTCAAGAAATTCTCGAGACGCTCGCGAAGTGCAGCTCCTTTTGGAAGCCACAACGGAAGACCTTGTCCGACGCGTTGACTGAACGTGAACAGTTCCAACTCTTTACCAAGTTTTCTATGGTCACGTTTTTTTGCTTCTTCCAGAAGTTCCAAATACTCTTTGAGCTCACCTTGTTTCTGGAAGGAAACACCATAAACGCGTGTGAGCTGCGGATTATTTTCATCACCGCGCCAGTAAGCACCCGCTACGTTCATGATTTTCACAGCCTTGATATATCCGGTATGTGGGATGTGTCCACCACGACATAGATCGGTAAAGTCAGCGTGATCACAGAAGGTGATGGTTCCATCGTCAAGATTCTGAATCAATTCAGTCTTGTAGGGATTGTCTTTATAAGCCTCCAAAGCTTCCGCCTTAGTCACTGCGCGAAGCTTAAATTCACTCTTTGCACGGGCAAATTCTAGCATTTGCTTTTCAATGCGTTCGAAGTCTTTCTCGCCGATAGTTTCCTCTCCGAAATCTACATCGTAATAGAATCCTTTCTCAATCGCAGGACCGATAGTCAGTTTTGCGTTAGGGTAGAAGTGAACGATGGCTTGTGCTAAAACGTGTGCAGAGCTGTGCCAAAACGCCTCTTTTCCCTTAGCGTCTGTCCAGGTGAAAAACTGCAATGTGCCATCGGTGGTTAATGGGTGATTCAACTCTACGGTCTGCCCGTCAAAGCTACCTGAGAGAATATTTCTTGCCAAACCATGTGAGATGCTTTTTGCTACGTCCATGGCAGTTGTGCCGGATTCGTAGTCGCGCTGGTTTCCGTCTGGAAAAGTTACAGTGATCATTTTACCTGTTTTTCGGTTATATCAGAAACGACAAAAATAAGAGCCTTCACCTGCATTTCAGCTTTTTTTCGTTCCGATTTTATAACAGCCCTATTGGATAGTATTTTTGCAGCACATGGAACAACACATAACCAAAGAACAAGTCCTCGAACAATTCAACAGCATCTGCCCAGGTACGTTGATGGAGACCTTGCGAATTACGTACACCGATGCAGATCCGAAAACGGGTATGCTTCAGGCTACAATGCCTGTAGACTCTCGGGTGTATCAGCCTATGCAGATATTGCATGGTGGTGCAACAGTTGCTCTAGCGGAGAGTGTTGGGTCTGCAGCGTCTCAAATGTTGATTGATCGAAAGACTGAATTGGCGGTTGGTGCAGAAATTTCAGCCAACCATGTAAAAAGTGCCAGAACTGGTCTTTTGATTGCCACTGCAGAGTGCGTTCATCGAGGAAAGAGCTCGCATTTGTTTCATATTCGAGTGGAAAATCGGCAAGGAGAATTGATCTCAATGGTGAAGTTGTTAAATTTCATCAAGCAGCGTAAGTGATGCTAAAATTACGGATTCGAATTCCCGGAAAATCAACCGCCACGCATGAATTGGTGGACACTGACAAAGAACATGCAGACGTAGTACTTCGCGGATTTTCTGGGAACCCAGCGTATTTTAGTTATGCACAGGAGCTGGAAGCATCAGATTTCTGGTCCTCTTTTGCACAAACTCCGTTCTCCTCAGATTACGAGGTAACCGAACAAGAGTATACACAGCTTGTGAAGAAGGCGATAGAGCTGATACATTTGCAGCCGGAATTGCATAAAGTAGTTTTGAGTCGTAGCTCATATTTTTTATCGGATCAGTCCAGTCCGGAAGCAACGTTCAAGGCCCTTGAAGAGAATTATAGCGACTGTACAGTATTCGCGTTATCACATCCTGAGCTTGGCGATTGGATGGGAGCAACTCCTGAAATTCTCTTAGAAAAAACTTTAGAAGGACACCGTTCCATGTCTTTGGCGGGAACACGTTTGAAGGGAATCGAGCAGTGGGGTGAAAAAGAACTCACGGAACAGCAGTATGTAACCGAAGAGATTTATTCGACCCTCGAGCTATTTGGGGGCTCAGTGACATGCTCGGAGCCCAAAACACGGGGTGCAGGTCCTGTTGAGCATATACAATCTTGGGTACATACTACAAGTGATCAACTTCGAGTATCTGATGTACTCGAGGCATTGCATCCAACACCCGCGGTTTGTGGAACACCAACTAACGTGGCACGAGCGCTGATTCATCAATTGGAACAGCATAATCGCGAGTTGTATACGGGCTATATTGCACTTTTAGGTGATCATCCTACGGCATCTGTACTTTTACGGACTATGAAATGGCACAAAGGTGGTGTTCGATTTTTTGCAGGCGGCGGAATCACAAAAGACAGTGTACCTTTGGATGAGTGGAATGAGACGCAGTATAAAATGGCTGCACTAAAGGATCTGCTCTGTTAACGGATGAAGACTTCAAACAAACCCGTATCGAATTGGACCATAGATGCTCTTGTCGAGTGGGGAGTAAAAACAATTATTTGTTCACCAGGCAGTAGAAATGCACCTTTAATCATGTCTGCCGTTGCTCATCCAAATATAGAGGTAATTACAATTTTAGACGAGCGTTCTGCGGCTTTCATGGCTTTGGGCATGATTCAGCAACAACATTCTCCAGTCGCGGTTTGCTGTACCTCGGGTAGTGCACTTGCAAATTATCACCCTGCAGTATTAGAGGCATTTCACAGCCGCCTTCCGCTAGTGATTGTATCTGCAGATCGTCCTGCAGATCGAATCTATAAGGGTGAGGGTCAAACGTGTTACCAGAAGGAGTTTTACCACCCACACATTGGAAAGAGTGTTCATTTGGACGAAACTATGAGTCGGGATCGAATGGGTCAACTCCTAGAAGAAGTAAGTCGCTCGATAATCAATCATTTTCCGGTACATCTCAATATTTCTTTTGAAGAGCCTCTATACGATACGACTGAGTTTAGATCGGTTGAAAAATGGGGGCTATCGATGAAGGCTGAGGTGCCAAAGATTGATGTAAGCGAGGTGAGGTGCCACCTTGAGAAAAGTCGTTCCACGGTTATTTTGATCGGCCAATTAACCCCTCGACAAAGCAATCTCGTTCGTGCAATTCTCTCCGAGAAAGACTGGGGGTATCCGGTTTTTGCAGATCCAACTTCAGGATTGTTAGACCATACTTGGGCAAGACCAATGAATGCGGTTCTTGAACTTCAACCAGATACCGTAATTAGTTTAGGGGGGCAGTGGATTGACAAAAAGCCGAAGTTTCATTTGCGTTCGTTAAAGCTACAGACGCACCTGCACATCGATCCTTATCACGCTTGGGAAGTCACAGATGCTAGTTCGTTCATTCATGTGAAGACCGAAGTTGATTTTATACTTCAACTTATTAAGTTCATTGAGCAAAAGATTCCAAAGGTTGTTCATGCTCCTTTGTATCATGTACCAGAGGTATGGAGTGATGCCCTAGCCGCATATCTGTTGTTTCAACACGTCCAGTCATCGGATATCCTGCATTTAAGCAACAGTACTGCGGTACGTTATTTTGGGTTCTTTCCAAAGCAAACTAATGTTCTAAGTAACAGAGGAGTTGCAGGCATAGATGGTAGTTTGAGTACGGCTATAGGTGCAGCAATAGCGTCTCCTTACCAGAAGCATTGGTGCCTTATCGGTGACCAAAGTTTTATTTATGATTCAAACGCTCTAAATATTCCATCTCTGCCTGATAATCTAACCATTGTGGTTTTGAATAATGGAGTAGGGGCAATTTTTGATTGGCTACCGGGTGCTAGGGAAGCCGATCCGCAGGCAAGAGCAGTCTTTTCCAATCCCATGAAGGTGAATCTAGAGGCTTTTGCTACTGCGTATCATGCAAACTTTACTAGGGCAGGTAGTGGTGATGAACTTCGTCAAATATTGATGTCGGTCAAGGGGTGTACCCTAGTGGATGCAAATACAATGGAGTCACCGAACACCGATGTTGCGTTGAGACTACTGGCTTCTAGGTAGCGTTCTCGTCTCAGCCAAATCCCTAATAGAATCTCTAAACTTAGGTTTTTTCACTCATACGTAGTTTTTGAGTCCTTCCGGTGGCAACTTTATTTTCACTGGCCTAAAAAGCTCAATTTTGTGTATAACGAAATAAAGCTTACCAAGATGAAAGGATTGATATTCCAAACGTACATTGATTATTTGGTCACCTCATATGGCGAGGAATTGAAAGATTTCATTCTCCGAGATGCAAATGCTGGTGATAGGGAAAGCTATGATGCTATGGGAACCTATCCGTTTTCATCGTTATCTGCTGTTGTTGGACAAACGCACAAGCATACTGAAATTTCGGTAAGTGATGTTTTAGAGAGCTATGGCCATTACTTATTCAGTATTTTAGCGACATCGTACGCGAAGTATTTAGGTGAGGGCATTGATCTATTTGGATTTCTGGAATCATTGGAAGACCACGTGCACGTACATGTTAACCAACAATTCCCAGACGCTTCACTGCCGTCGTTTACTTACGAGAGAATCGATGAGGACAATCTCAAAATGATCTACGAAAGTGAACGTGCCATGGCAGATTTTGGAATTGGTATGATCAAGGGTTCTGCTGAGCATTTCGGAAAGCAAGTAGAAATTTCAAAAAAAGATCTTACCATAGAACAAGATGGCAAGGAAGTCGAGCTATGGGTCAAGATAATTCATGACTAAGACCACTGCGTCCCCTACATTTTCTATCCAACCCTGGATTTCTGCAGCTCGCCTGCGAACGTTACCGCTTGCCTTTGCCGTTATTGCGCTAGGGGCAGGCTTAGCTCATTTTCACCAACCAGGATCGTTTGATGCACTTCTCTTTGTATTCGCTGTTTTTACAAGCTTTTTCTACCAAGTATTGTCCAATTACGCCAATGATCTAGGCGATGGAATTCGCGGAACCGACGATGCGAAAAAAGGCGAACAACGCGCCGTAGCTTCAGGAGCGATTTCGGTGACGGCTATGAAGAGAGCAGTCTTATTATGCACTGTTTTAGCTCTCGTCTTTGGAGCAGTATTGATTGTTTTAGCGTTCTCTGCGCTATGGGTTCAGATCGTATTTTTCATAATACATGTTACAGCAATATGGGCTGCTCGTTCCTATACGCTAGGAACGAACCCATATGCATATTGGGGAGGCGGAGATGTCTTCGTGTTTTTATTCTTTGGCTACACGGGAGTAATTGGCAGTGCCGCACTATTTACGGAGTCCTTCTTTTTGATGGATCTAGTACCAGCTACCGTCGCGGGCGCACTGAGTGCAGCGGTATTAACGTTGAACAACCTTAGAGATAGAGAAGGTGATCATGCCAATGGGAAGCGCACGTTGGTGGTTCGATTTGGCAATAGCTGGGGTCGAGGTTATTTTAAGGTATTGATGGGATTGGCGCAGTTATTAGCCTTAGTATTTAGCTTATATGCAGCTACGATGACCAAGCAAAGTTACCCTGTTATAGCATTCTTAGGATTCTTGTTTGCTCAGCGATTTGTACTGCGTAAGTTCTCAAAAGCCGATGATCCTCAGAAATTGGACGCTCTACTGAAGCCTACCGCGCTCATTACCCTATTGTATTGTATTATTACCGCATTGAGTTTGACTTTATGATACAAGCGGCATACACAGCTTACACGTTAGATTTTAAGCAGCCTAGCGGGACCTCAAGAGGAACTTTATACCAGAAAAAGAGCTATTTTATTCGCCTACAAGAGGACGGTCGTTTTGGGTATGGTGAAGTAGGTGTACTTCAAGGGCTTTCATGTGATGATGTCCCAGAGCTCGAAGATCAAATCAAGTGGACCATTCAAAACATTCATATGGGTTTGGACGCATTGTATGAAGTGAACATGCAATTCCCGAGTATCCAATTCGCTTTAGAACAAGCCTTTAGTCATTTAAAAAATGGCTTTGAACATTTCCCGTCTCCGTTTTCTTCTGGCACAGAACCACAGTACATCAATGGCCTAATCTGGATGGGCGATCGCGACTTCATGATGGATCAGATTACCAAGCGATTGAATGAAGGATTTAAAACTTTGAAAATGAAGGTTGGTGCCATTTCTTGGGAAAGTGAGCGTCAATTATTGAGCTATATCCGAAAACAATTTTCTCCCGCTGAATTAGAGATTCGAGTCGATGCAAATGGCGCATTCGATCTTGAAAAGGCCGTAGAGGTAAGTGCATTTTTAAAAGATATTGCTGTTCATAGTATAGAGCAGCCATTACCTCCTTCAGAAGTGGAGGGGTTAAAAGCGGCTGCTGAGCGTATGCACATTCCTATTGCACTTGACGAGAGTTTGATTGGTGTCTTTTACAAAGAAGATAAAATTCGTTTGTTGGATAAGATTCAACCTCAATACATCATTTTAAAGCCAAGTTTTATCGGCGGCTGGAGAGGAAGTGATGAGTGGATTGATGTAGCTACTGAACGCGGAATTGGCTGGTGGGCAACCTCGGCCTTAGAAAGTAATTTGGGATTAAATGCGATTGCACAATGGGCATTTACCAAGCAAAATCCTATACCGCAAGGTCTCGGTACAGGAAGTCTGTATACGAACAATATTCCTGCGCCTTTACGCGTGCATGGCGGTGAATTGTCCGTAGTTGGCTCTGTGAAGGAAGGCTGGGATCTGAACCTGTTGAAATTTTAAATGGAACCTCGGAGTCCTATGAAGAAGGATCTTCCGGGAGCGGCAATTCCACTTGAATAAGGACGGTATTGTACGTCTGTAATATTATCTATACCCAGACGTAGCACCATATTTTTATTGAAGATATAACTCGCGTGAACATTGCAAGTATACCATTGCGGGCTGTATGGATTTCCCTCGCTATCGATCGCGTAAATGTGCGTCTTTGATTGCTCGCTTGGTGCTAAATCCTCTGCTGTGACTTTGGCATTGTATCGCCCTACAATGTTAGCACTCCATTTTTTCTTTTTGAAAACGAGTTGGCTAGTGGCGTTTAAAGGATGAACGTGTCGTAGGTTTTGACCCTCGCTGTCTCGTCCAAAAGGATGGGAGAGGTGTGCCGTCCATGAAAAATGCTTGTTGATTTGGGTACGAAGACCGAATTGGTAGCCCCAGATCCACGCGAAATCTAAATTTTGAATTGCGAGTACTTGGGAATACGCTCCGTCATATTGCACACTGTCATTCCCGTCAAACTGGAACGGTGCACGTAACAATACATGGTCCAAAAAGCTGTAATAGAAGCTACCATCAAACGCTATCCAGGAGTTAAGGCGCTGCTTCATACCAACTTCAGCACTATACAGTCGCTCCTCTCTAAGGTTTGAATTAGGGACGACGAGTGCTCCGGGCTGAGAGTCAAATACTTTTGAGGCGTCGTCGACATTGGGTGCACGGAAACCTGAACTTAGGTTTAAGAAGTATTTAAAGGTAGGCTTGTAATACGTGAGGCCTATGGAACCGCTAGGTGCAATAAAATTGAATAAGGCATCCTCTTGAAGACCGTTAAAACGGATCGGAGTAAACATAGATATTGCATTCAAGCGGGCACCGCTACTCAAGGCAAGTGCTGGGCTCAAGTCTATGTTTGTATTCGCGAAAACAGAGGCGCTGTTCCAAATGCTACCGTCGGCATAGCGCGATTGAGCACTCCAAGTGTCCTCCAGATTGAGCTGGTTGTAGTACAAAGCGGAACTCCCTACAGTGTTGGTTAAGGCTTCAGCTCCGTAAGTCAGTTGGGCGCTTTTCGAGATCTTTTTGCTTGCGTCGAAAGACAATTGGCCGATATTCACGCGTTCAGTTTGTATTCTGCCAATTACATTATTGTATTTTCTAACATTGCGACTTTCGCCATACAATTGGCCAGAGAATGTGATCTTATACCAGTCGGATAATTTCGTAATGCTGCGGTTTTCGAATGAAGCAAAACTCATCAGCCAAAACTGAGGGCCGTATTCCCAAACGGAATATTTGGGCAGCCCATTTTTCGTTTGAATGATACGGTCATAGCGGTTGATGGTACTGGTTAAACTAGCGTATTGGCCAATCTTAATCTCAGAGCGCTCGGAAACTCGGAACTTAAATTTCTGCGTGAAATTTCGCTGTTCGTATCCCGTATTTTCTTGTAAATAAGGGTTTTCTGCTTTCACCAAGGTATCGAGCGTTCCGAAAGACAAAGGACGGCATACAAAGAGCATATTATTCACATCCTCTACGGGGGTTCCGGCTAAAACACGTTTCCCCATTCGAATATCACTGTACTGAGAGTAAGTGATCGAGGTCATTCCGGCCCAATTGATACCGCCGTAATTCATTCTGAAATTTGGCCTACGCGTGAGCTGTGCAGTTTGTGAAGCAAAACTGAATACTAAGCTTTGCAATACCTCACTGCTATCTCCATAATGGGCATCATACGTATTAATGTGCATCACTCCACCCATCGCATCTGAGCCGTGAAGCACACTACCAGGGCCCAAACTAATTTCTAAATCTGAAATGGACTCAGCATCAATGCTAATTACATTGTGAACATTCCCAGAACGAAAAATGGCATTGTTCATTCGTATTCCATCTACAAGCAAGAGAATACGTGAGGTACTCATCCCTCGAATCATCGGTGAACCACCCCCACCTTGACTTTTCTGAATAAATATGTTCGGATCTAAGCCTAATGCATCTGCCGTATTTGCCTGAAATTGATTCGACATGCTTTTCGCAGAAATCGTTCTTATTTCTTGAGCAGTCTTTTGAAAATTTTGTTCTACCCGGTTCGCTTTAATCACGACTTCCTGAATATTCAACACGCTTTCTTCGAGTAGGACTACGAAATTATTTCTAGCGAGAAGCTTGTAGGGATAGACCCTTGGGGCAAAACTGGTATGGTAAAAACCAATAGAAGTACTTGTACTTACAGAAGGTATTCGAACCCGGCCAAGTGGCCCAGTAACACCAACGAAATTGTCGTCCACTGTGACGCTAACTCCCTCTATAGGTTTTTCGGTGGACACATTTTTCACTGTTACCCAAACATAGGAGTCTTCAGCTGTGTTTGTTCCCATAACGAGCATCGGCAAACACAACATCGTAACGTATATTAACAGCGTTTTAAATGTCTTCATAATCGAATTGCAATTAACAAAAACTATACCCAAAAGACCATGATTCATCCTGCTGCTCGGATATTTTTAGATGAAAAGGTGTTTACACCCAGTGAATTCGTTCTCATTGAGGAGGTTGAGCAGTGGGTGAAGCCGATTCAACGCATGGTTTCCTTTAGTTTGGGAGACGAAAAGTATTTCACATTTCTTACTAGTGGCTCTACGGGAACCCCAAAAGAAATCAGGCATTCCCGTCAAATGCTGGAGGCTTCAGCTAAGGCTACTTTAGATTATTTTTCATTGAGCCCTGGTGATAGAGCATTACTCGTACTTCCCGCGCAGTACATAGGAGGGGCGATGATGGTGCTACGTGCATGTTTGGGTGGGTTAGGATTGATACTACAAGAACCTAGAGTTCGTCCAGTATTACCTGACAACTTGGCCTTCGTTCCATTAACTCCATCACAATATATTGCCGTTGAACAAGCAGAAGGATGGGACACGTTTACAGGAGTAGTTTTGCTGGGAGGCTCATCCTTACCGGCCTTGTATGATGTTCCGATAGAAGGTAGACGTGTGTATATCGGTTATGGAATGACTGAAACAGCTTCACATGTGGCGTTAAGAAGAGTAGGGGATTCCGTGTACGAAGGGGTTGGTGAAACGCTTTTTTCGCTGAACAATGATGATCATCTGGTTATAACTGCACCACATCTAGGCATAGAACAGTTGATTACTGAAGATCTCGCTCAAATCATTGGGCAGAAAACTTTTCGCTATCTGGGAAGATCGGGTTGGGTAATCAACGCAGGCGGAGTAAAAATACATCCTACACATTGGGAACAATTCCTAAGTAAACGAGGGATTGAAGCCATTATGGTTCCCATTCCAGACGAGAATTTTGGTCAGGTTCCAGTACTGGTCGTTTCGCAGCGCACGATGCTTAAAAATTGGCCAAGTATTAAAAAGGATTGGTCAACTATACCTCCTAAATGGGCTATAGTATGTACTGAACTCCCTACTGTAGGACAGGGGAAAGTGAATCGTAAGGGTCTAGAAGATTGGGTTAGATCACATCAGGATCTCCTTTTCCCGCTCGAATAAGTGAGGGCTCGCCGGTACTAAGATCGATCACTGTAGATGGGATATTGTCACCCCATCCACCATCAATCATAAAATCGGCCTTATCTGCATATTGAGCAACAATCTCATCTGGATCGGTTGGGTACTGTAGGATTTCATCGTCATGGTGAAGCGAAGCAGAAGCCAAAGGGCGTCCGAGCATTTCACAAAGCGCTTGGACGATTGGGTTATCAGGAATACGAATACCGATCGTCTTACGTTTCTGGCCAAGTTTCTTTGCGAGATTGATATTCGCTTCAAGCACCATCGTATAGGGGCCAGGTAGACATTTCTTCAATAGTTTAAAGGTGGGGCCGTTGATACTTTGTGTGTATTCAGCGACCTGACTAAGATCTGTGAACAAGAAGGAAAATTCGGCTTCTTTTACTTTTTCACCTTTTATCAAAGCCAGTTTTTTCAAGGCGGCAGGATGCTGAAAGTCACCTGCAATGGCATATACACTATCCGTTGGGATGATAGCGACCTCACCGCGTTCAAATCTTTCGACACACTCTTGAAGGGTCTTTTGATTGATACTCTCTGGAAAAATAGAATATACCATGTTGCTCAGGTTGGTTTGGAGATGAATAGGTAAGATAAAAAAAGCCCCGCAATACAGCGAGGCTTTCTAGAAAAGTCTGTAGGTATGTACACCAATTTTAGCTGTTCGCTTTAGCGTGGTCCTCAAGGAATTTAGCCAAACCGATATCAGTAAGTGGGTGTTTTAAAAGTGCTTCAATAGCGCTTAACGGTCCAGTCATTACGTCTGCGCCAATCTGCGCACAATCGATGATGTGCATTGGGTGACGAACAGATGCAGCTAGGATTTCAGTAGCGAATCCGTAGTTATCGAAAATAACACGAATCGTTTCGATCAAACCCAAACCGTCCGTGCTGATATCATCCAAACGGCCGATAAAAGGACTCACGTAAGTAGCACCTGCTTTGGCAGCGAGAAGTGCTTGACCTGCTGAAAAAATTAGTGTACAATTCGTTTTGATTCCTTTGTCCGAGAAGTATTTCAATGCTTTTACACCGTCCTTTACCATCGGGATTTTAACGACGATTTTCTCGTCTAGAGCTGCAAGAGCTTCGCCTTCGCGAACCATTCCTTCGAAGTCTGTAGAGATAACCTCTGCGCTGACGTCACCTTCAACAATCTGACAGATCGCTTTATAATGGTTTAATACGTTTTGCTCACCGCTAATACCTTCTTTAGCCATTAGTGATGGATTCGTGGTTACTCCGTCAAGTACACCAAGGTCTTGAGCTTCTTTGATTTGCGCCAGATTCGCTGTGTCGATGAAAAATTTCATGTGTAGAAATGCTGTTAATGAGCCACAAAAGTAATCTCTTAAAAGTTAAAATCATCAAAAGCTGTTAAAATGTAAACAGCTTATTTTCGTAGAATACGGTTGTGAGCTATCCTTATTTCGATTCTAGATCCTCCAATAGGGAGGTTCTTTGCTTTAATCTGAAATCCATGCAGATGAATAATCTTTGAGAATTGAAGTAGTCCCAAGCCAAAAGAACCGGATTCAAATCCTTTGTCATTCCATTTATAAAAGTCTGAGTTCAAGAGTTCGATAATTTTTTTTGGTATTCCCATGCCATTATCCTCGATTCTCAAGGCGACGTAATTATCTGTGTGGTTAATCGATGTAACTACCTTGTTTCCGTTGCTGTGCGCGATAGCATTATCTACTATCTCACTCAATGCCCATTCAAAAGGAAGAGGGTCAACCCAGACCATTAAGTTTTCAAATTCAGCGGGAATACCTTCAATATCAAAACTATTGGCCTTTCGATTGTCAAATAACTCGTTAAGATACTTCAGGCTATACCATTCTTTCGTTCGGTTCTCGAGGTCGCTCAAAACTTGTAATTTCTTCAAATATTCAAAGACATCCAGAAATTCAGTAAAGCTGTTTTGAATTACTTCGATTTCATTTACGGTTGGTGGTGTATCCTTGAATTTCAGGATGTCGAGCCGGGCGGAGATATTTGCCAGTGGATGTCTGAAATGATGCGATGCCATATTTACCCAGGATTGGACAAATTTGGACTGAACATTGAGTCGTTCTTCGATTATTCGTCCTTTATTCCAGTTAATTATGCCCCTTTTAATTAGAATTAAAACCAAAGAAAAGAACATCAAAAATAAAAGTGGGCCTAACAAATTATAAGAATATCTAATGCCCAGAATGGACCAACGTTTACCGTCAAAGGTTATGTTTAGTGGTATCTCAGTAATCCAATTAAGGCCTCGTATAAATTCCAAAGGTCCATGTGCGCCCCCACTTTCTAAAAGGTATAAATCTTGGTTTGGAAATAGAGAGTCAAGTTTAGTTTCTAAAATGTGGTAATCTAAATTTACACCGAAGTAGTGTGCAAAGTGGTTCTCAGCGGTAACAAGAGAATGCGGAAGACGATAGAATACACGAATGGTGTTTCCTGTTATCGTTTGTTCATTCGTAATAGGGTCATTTTCTATATTACTTTCAGCCTTCGTAATGTGCCATCTGTCTGTATCAAGCGCGCTTAATGCCTCCCAATAGGGCCTGGAACTAATTCGATTTTTATTGTCAAAGCCGAATTTGTCGTATTTAACTACTTCATAACCAAGACTGTCAATTAGCCTTACTTGAAATATCCTCTCTGTATCAATTAGCTTCTCAAGAATGTCTTCAGGTGCTTTGGAGCCCTGTATTAACTTGGAATAGGTTTCAATCGATGAAGTGAATTCATGAAAAAGTTCATTTATCGTAAATACCTCACGGTAAGAATCACCACGATACTTCGAAAGAGTACCCTTGAACACAAAAAAGGATATTACTCCGGCGAAAATAATGATGAGCACATTACCCCAGCTGGAGTCAATGAGTGCGATGAGCTTTTCTGTTTTTTTATTCATGAGTGAAAATAATCATTCAAAAATAAGATTAAAAACCAAATAAAGGTAAAAAAACAAATCAATTTTAAGTATATATACTTTTTTAAAGAGCACAAAAAAGGGCAAGCTCCTTACATCACACCGCTACGACCAATTACCCTTGCTGCGTTCCCACCCTGGGGGATTCATCAGGAGCTGGTTGTGTAAGACTTGCCCACTGCAAAGTAAAGGCAGTATTGCTCAACCTGCAATGAATTTCCAAGAATTTTTATCAGTGTGAAAGCCCTATATTTGTCTCGAACCGTAACCGTTTAAAAACAAGAATTATCATGAATCCATCAGTTCAACAACACGGCGTAAAGTCCGGTGTATCGTATGCTATTGTCGGAATCCTTTGGACATTGTACGCATACCTATTTGATGCTAACGTATTTACACAGACTTGGACCAGCATAATCTTTCTATTCATTTCCCTAGGTTTCTATATTTATGGAGTCGCCAAGGTGAAAAAAGATGGAGGAGGCTTTATTTCTTTCAAGGATGCGTTCTCCGCATTTATGGTTGCTGCGATTACGGCTTCAGCGATTACCACGGTGTTTAGCATCTTACTGATGAACGTAATTGATCCGGAATTTGCTGAATTGGTCTACGACAATATTAAAATCATGGCCATTGAAAGAATGGAGTCTCAAAATGTTCCGGATGAAATGGTGCAAACCATGATGGAGCGTTTGGACGAAAACAATCCATTTGAATTATGGTCACAAGTTAAAAACTTCTTTTTCGGAACAGCATTTAGCGCCATCTTAGGATTGATCGTTGCAGCAGCAATGAAGAAGAGAAATCCAGAAGAACTCGTTTAAGGATCGAGTTACTGAACCGGGAGCAACGAATAAAAGAGCGAGAATAAAATGAATACATTGGATCTGAGTATTGTCATACCATTGTATAACGAAGATGAGAGTCTGCCTGAATTGACCGATTGGATCGCTCGAGTGATGGATCGTGAAGGGTACAGTTATGAAATCATTTTCATAAACGATGGATCAACAGACAACAGCTGGAAAGTTATTCAAGAGCTCAGTGCTTCAAACTCTCATGTAAAGGCCATTTCGTTTCGACGTAATCAAGGGAAAAGCGCTGGTTTGAATCAAGGTTTTAAAGCGGCTTCCGGTGATGTGGTTATCACCATGGATGCTGACTTACAAGATTCACCAGAAGAGATTCCAGAATTGCGAAAAATGATCATTGACGAAGGTTTTGACCTGGTTTCGGGGTGGAAGCAAAAACGTTATGATCCCATCACAAAAACGTTGCCTACGAAACTCTTTAATGCGGCAACACGGAAAATATCCAAGATTCAGTTAAACGACTTTAATTGTGGACTTAAGGCATACCGTCTCGAAGTAGTACACAACATCGAAATATACGGGGAGATGCACCGTTACATCCCTTTCTTAGCTAAGAACAAGGGATTTACTAAAATAGGAGAGAAGGTAGTACAGCACCAAGCAAGAAAATATGGAACCACAAAATTCGGTTTAGACCGTTTTGTGAATGGGTTCTTAGATTTGGGAACACTTGCAATCATGGGAAAATTTGGCCGTAGGCCGATGCATTTCTTTGGAGCTGCTGGCTCTTTGATGTTTGTACTCTCTGTAGCGTTGTTAGCCTATTTAGGTGGTTTTAAACTTTGGGCGATTAGCCAAGGACTCGAGGCGCGTTTGATTACAGAAAATCCTTTGTTTTACATCCTTTTGACGCTAACTGTGCTAGGCATGCAGCTTTTTGGTGTAGGATTCATTGCAGAGCTATTGCTTCGTGAAAGCACGAAGAAGCACGATTATACCATTGATGCAACGATTGGTCTAGATCAATGAGTAACGTAAAATTCGCATTAATCAGCCCGACGTTTAAGCGTCCGGACGAGGTTACAGAATTCCTGGATAGTTTGGAGAAATTAGAGTATCCACGCGCCAATTTCGAAATAATCCTTGGCGACGGGACGCCGGGTGATGAGCTCCGCCCAATAGTATATCCTTACCAGGATCGGTTGCCACTTCAGATCTACTACGAGGAATTTTTACCAGTTTCAAATGCTAGAAATCGTGCTGCAGAGCTCTCCAAAGCGACGTATTTCATCTTCTTGGATTCCGACTGTATTATTCCTCCCGGCTATTTAAAAGCGATAGATACGTATATAGAGGCGAATCCAAACACGACTCTTTTTGGTGGTCCCGATGCTGCGTCCACTGATTTTACGGACTTACAGAAGGCCATCAGTTTTTCCATGACCTCGTTTTTAACGACCGGTGGAATACGCGGTGGATCGAAAAGTGTGACAAGTTACCAGCCCCGCGGTTTTAACATGGGGATCCAGGCTGAACTGTTTCGCAAGGTCGGTGGATACGACGAAGCATTTGTCTGTGGAGAGGATGTCGAACTGAGTCTTCGTTTACAGAAAGAAGGTGCAAAGGGTGCCTTTATTGAAGATGCTTATGTTTTTCATAAGCGTCGTACTTCTATTGCTCAATTCCGTCGTCAAGTCTTCCGATTCGGTGCGGCGCGTCCATTGTTAGCGAAAGCGCATCCCGGTAACTTGAAGGTGACACACCTTTTTCCTTTGGTGTTCACTCTTTTCAGATATACCGCTGTTGCACTCTGGGTATTGGCTTTCGTATTTAAAGTGAGCTTACTAGCTCTTCCTATCAGCGCGTATATTATGTATATGCTGCTCGTGTTCTTCGCGGCTTTACGCAAGGAAGGTCTCACCGTGGCGCTATTGAGTGTCAAGACGACAAATACGATGAACGCTGGTTATGGAATGGGCTTTGCGCGAAACTTTATCGAGGTGTATCTCAAGGGAAACGCGAAGGGCATTAAGTTATAATTGGTCCAATTCAGCTTTCAATTTTTCAAATAATCCCTGCTCACTTACTGTTTCAAGTGCCACAAAAAGGGGCATCTCATTTTTACGATAGACCGCTAGAATTAAATCGGTCGGGTGCTCAACCACTAAATGGTAGCGTATCGCACTATGTTCACCTTTGTATTTCCCTTTAGAAAGAGCCCCAGTTGAAATTCCATGAATACGCGTGAGTACCTGCGGAAGCTCTTCTAAAAGCGCTACAGAATCTATTTCGCTGAATGGCACATTGACACCGTAAGCGCCCGAAACTTCTAGCCCTAGCTCTGTTACTTGAGCGTCTGAATCTCTTTCAGACCAAACGAACAATCCAATGATAAATAGGAGCGTAGCTATGAGTACTCCCGTGCCTAAACGGTAAAGGCGTTTGTTCGTACCTGTATTTGTCAAATGCTTGGTTTGGTAGAAAAACAATAAATAGGCAACAATGGGGGTGATTCCCATGTGATAACCCAGCCACTCGACATTAATGAACCAAAGACTACACGCTGCGAAGGTGAAAAACACACCGAATCTAATATGAAAGGTCTTGAATGCTTTTAAGTATTCCTGTAGGGGAAACGCGGCCTTTTGCTCATCAGTCATGGTGTTGTAACCACTGAGCAGTGTGTCGGCATTGTTGGGGGTAACAATGAACGCAATTCCTATAAATAAAAGACCAAGAAAGATGGATACCACTAGCATAGCGTGACAAATATTATGATGTGTTTACTCAAGATACTGCAGATTTGACAAAATATTTGCTTTGAAAAAGTTAATTGTACTTCTGTTATTTACGTCTTTCAATGTATTTGGTCAACATCACGAAATGACGCATCAAGAATTGGATCCGCTATCTGACCCACATCATCATCGTCACCCATTACGTGTGGCCTTTTTGTTGGGACACGGTATGGTACCGGATGCGGAAGGACAGGGTGTGTATTTTATTCCAACGTGGGGATTAGACGTCGATTTACATTTGAGTGACAGCTGGTCACTAGGGTGGCACAGCGATTTAGAACTTGAAAACTATGTAGTCATCGACGGAAGCGGTGAAAGCGTCGAGCTTGAAACTCCACTGGTCACAACGTTAGATCTATTTTACCGATTGAGTCACAACGTGTTGATTGGTGTGGGTCCTGGGATTACTAGAGAACAAGGCGAGCTTAAAAGCCTGATTCGTCTGGGGCTAGAAGCAGAGGTACCTTTGAATGACCGATGGGAGTGGACGCCTACATTTTATCTAGACAGACGTCTTGATGGCCATACCGTATGGACGCTCGCGATTGGAGTTGCCCACTATCTTTAGAAAACAATTAGCGTTTTTCGCGTTTACTTTCTAGTTCGATTAATACATCACGTAGTCGGGCTGCTTCGATAAAGTCCATACTTTTTGCGGCTCCTTCCATGTCTTTGCGCACTTTGCGGATACTGCTTTCGAGATCTTCGGGCGTGGTATAGTTCATCGCCTTTTCCGCAGCCTTTAAATTGACTTTACTAACCTCGTACTCAACATTGCGCTGCACAGCACTTGATTTAGCGAGAATTTCCTCTCTACTTCGGCGAAGGGCTACAGGAACTAATCCATTGGTTTTATTGTAGTTATCTTGTTTAACGCGACGACGGCTGGTTTCATCCATGGTACGTTGCATGCTATCGGTAATCTTATCAGCGTAAAGAATGGCAAGTCCATTTATATTACGAGCAGCACGTCCTATGGTTTGGACTAAGGAACGTTCGCTTCGAAGGAAACCTTCTTTATCGGCATCTAAAATCGCTACCAAGCTTACCTCCGGGAAATCGAGTCCCTCACGAAGTAGGTTCACCCCGATCAGTACATCGAATACTCCAAGGCGTAAATCACGCATGATTTCAACTCGTTCCAAAGTGTCTACATCACTATGTATGTAGCGACAGCGGATATCGTATCTGGTGAAGTATTTGGTGAGCTCTTCAGCCATACGTTTGGTGAGTGTAGTTACGAGCACGCGTTCATCTAACTCCACACGTTTGTGAATTTCCTCCATTAAATCATCGACCTGATTTTCGGAAGGGCGCACTTCAATATTGGGGTCAAGTAGCCCTGTCGGGCGAATGACTTGTTCGGCGAATACTCCTCCGCTCAACTCAAGCTCAAACTCTGCTGGTGTTGCACTTACGAAAAGCGCTTGACCTCTGATTTTTTCAAATTCGTCAAACTTTAACGGACGGTTATCCATGGCTGCGGGCAAGCGAAACCCGTATTCAACCAAATTCTCTTTACGTGAACGATCACCACCATACATTGCGCGAACTTGCGGTAGGGTTACGTGACTTTCATCGATAACGGTGAGGAAATCCTCGGGAAAATAGTCCAACAGACAGAAAGGACGTACACCAGGTTGGCGTCCATCGAGGTAGCGGCTGTAGTTTTCTATTCCTGAACAGTAGCCAAGCTCGCGAATCATTTCTAGATCGAAATTGGTACGTTCTTCTAATCGCTTAGCTTCTAATGGACGTGCAACTCCTCGAAAATAGTCCACCTGGGACATCAGATCATCCTGTATATGATGAATTGCTCGTTGGAGCTGGTCTTTTTCAGTAACGAATAGATTCGCGGGGAACAATCGCATCTCGGTCATTTGTTCGATACGTTGTCCGCTCACCGGATCCATATGCTCGATAGTCTCTACTTCATCGCCCCAAAAGCTGATTCTAAAATACGTTTCGGCGTAGGCGGGGAAGATATCTACGGTATCCCCCTTTACGCGAAAAGAACCGCGCTTGAAGTCTGCAGTGGTCCGAGCATAGAGGGCATTTACGAATTGGTGTAAAAGTGCTTGTCTTGAGATCATATCGCCCACCCGAAGGTTCACTACAGATGCATTGAACGCTTCAGGGTTTCCCATTCCGTACAAACAGCTCACTGAAGCAACGACGATCACATCGCGTCGGCCTGAGAGTAGGGAAGAGGTAGTACTAAGTCGGAGTTTTTCAATCTCGTCATTAATACTTAAATCCTTTTCGATGTACAATCCGGAGCTTGGCACATAGGCCTCAGGTTGGTAGTAATCGTAATAGGATACAAAGTACTCTACAGCGTTTTCAGGAAAAAACTCCTTCATTTCGCCATAAAGTTGCGCTGCAAGGGTTTTGTTGTGGCACAAAATAAGAGTCGGGCGTTGGGTACGCTCGATCACATTTGCCACAGTGAAGGTTTTTCCGGAACCAGTAACTCCTAAAAGTACTTGATCACGGACTCCAGAATCCAAGCCTTCGACCAGGTCGTTAATCGCCGTAGGTTGATCTCCCATCGGCGAAAATGGGGCTCGAATTTTGAAGTCCATAGTACTTATTTAAGTAAGCTATTGAAAAGTTTGCGCATCGCAGTGAGGTGGTCAACACGCGCTTTGATTGCCTCAATATTAGCTTTGGCAGCATCTAGAAGCGGGTTGCCTTTCGAACTAGAGAAGAACGCAATGTTATTTTCGAGCTGATTCAACTCCTTTTTAGCGCTGTCCATCTGATCTCTTAACCAGCCTCGTTCGTGGCGCAGTCCATTTTGATCGTCGGCTTCAACGAGTGCCTTTACACGAGCTTCGAAAAGTGTTCTTTCTAAGTCGTTTTTGCTTAGCCCTAATCCAGATAGTTTTTGTTCAAGAAGAGCATTGAATGCATCTTCGATCTTTTTGTTTCCACCGCCGAGCGCAGACCATTCTTCGCTCAATGCGATAGCAGCTTCTACAGTAGTGATTTCAAGACTCTTTATTTCTTCGAGTTTAGCTTCTTTCGCTTTAAGAGCTGCAGAGAACTTTTGCTCTTTTGCTTTGCGTTCGCCGTTCATGCGATCAAAGAAGTGGTTACAAGCTCCACGGAAGGCTTCCCAAAGCGCGTCGCCTTCTTTCTTTGGTACATAACCGGTTTTTTTCCAGTCAGCTTGTGCTTTTTTAAGCGCTCGAGAAGTTTCAGCGAAATCGTCGCTGTCTTTTAATACTTCAACGAGTGTTACTAGTGCTTTTTTAGCGTCTAGATTTTCACGTTGTTTCTTTTTCTCCTCTTTGTAGAAGGCGTTCTTCAATTGATTGAATTCGCGCTGTGCTGATTTGTATTCTTCCCATACTTGGTCATTTTCTTCACTGCGAACGAATCCGATATTTTTAAACTCTGCGCGCAATGCTTCGAGTTCTTTGCTTGCTTTTTGCCAACCACCGTGCTTTTCAGAAGGATGTTGGTTCAAGGCATTGATTTTTTCAACGACCGTACGTTTCGCTGCTACCTTTTCGTCGTTTGCCGCTTTAAGCGCTTCGTTGTAAGCGTCACGCTTTTCATGAATGACTGCAGTAACAGCCTTGAATCGGTCCCAAATCTCGTCTTTTTTCTCGCGAGGTACAGGGCCAATTTTCTTCCAACGACTATGTGCTTTCTGCAATGTTTTGAATAGATCTGTATTCACTTCGCCTTGGGCCAAGTTTTCGAGTTCTTCGATCATTGCGATTTTCTCACTTAGATTGTTCTGGTAGTCTCGATCAATCAAGTCGTAGGCTAGGCGAAGGAAGTCAAAGAAATTATCAACGTGATGGTTGTAGTTTGCCCAAATAGTTCTGGCCTCAGCCTTAGGTACGAGACCCGTAGCGTTCCAAGTTTCACGAAGACCCTTGAATTTTTCATATTTCTCCTTGGCACTACCTTCCATCATTGGAAGCGACTTGATTTCTTCAATGATTTGAAGCTTAACACCAAGGTTACGGACCAATTCAGCTTCTAAGTCTGTGTAGAACTTGCGCAATTGGTCTCTGTATTGACCATAAATCGCACCCAATTCTTTACGCTTAGGTTGGTCGAACTCGAAATCGATGATGTTACCGCCTTCTTCTAGATAAGTGGCTTTGTAGGTTTCGCGTTCTGCATTTAACTCGCGGAGTACTCGTGAACGTGCACTTTCTACAATGCCTTTGATGCGTTCCGGGCTGTATTGTCCGACGTGTTCTTTGATCAATGCAATACACTCGTCTATTGACAAGGCATCTACATCTGGAATGGCCAATTTCTGTTCTTTCGGCTCTTCGTGATCATCCTCTGCTTCCACAGTTTTTACAACCTCGTTGTTCGATGCAGTGTCTTGCTGCTCAGTGGATTGCGCTTCGTTTGGCGTAGGGTTCACTTCTTTCGGGTCCAATTCTTCCTGATTCATCATCTACATTTTTTGTAGTAAGCGGCACGGAACAAAATCCACGCTTTTTTCGCTTGCTCATTTAACATTATTTCTCCACCGATCACAGTGGATTTCGCTAAAATGCCTGTCTGCATCAGCGGCGTAACCACTGGGCGATAGACAAGGTCAAATATGGCGAATTCTTCATTTAAAACGGCGTAGGGAAGGGGTAAAAGATCTAAAGGATTTCCTATACTTCCCACCGGAGTAGTGTTGATCCACCAAAGCGATCTTCTCGCCATAGAGTCGGTCAAAGCTTCAAAGCTTATATCGCCTGAACTTCGAGCGACGACAGTGAAGTCAATTTCATGGTCAGCTAAAACACTCTGGACCGCTTTAGATGCACCTCCATTGCCGAATATCAAGGCATGTTCTGGAGCATCTCCTAGATGTTCAAAGCTCCTATAGATTCCGTCATAGTCTGTATTGTAGCCTACTAAGCGCTCACCTTCAAGCACTAAGGTGTTGACAGCTCCGATACGCTCTGCAGTAGCGTGCACTACGTCGCACTGCGGAATGACAGCAACTTTGTGAGGTATCGTGACATTAAGTCCAATCAAGTTCTGCTGCTGCATGAAGGACTTAATGCCTTCCGCAGGCAATTTCTTCATTTCGAAAAGCTCATACGATGCTTCTGAAGACTCTTCTAGAAAGAATTGGTTGAAAATAGTAGGACTTAAGCTATGTCCTATGGGAGATCCTATGAGACCAAGCTTTAACATCATTTACTTCTTTTTGCCCGCCCATTCTAAACCTAGAACCACTACTGCACCAGCGATAGCAAATACGAGTGCTGTCATAGCGTGATCGCCAGGGGGCAAGTTTTGTACAGTTAAGGGGACAATCTCCTCTTTAGGAGTACCGGCATGCTTCGTAAATGAGGTAAGTACTTCTTTCCAAGGCCAAAGTTTATTCAAAGAGCCGAGTAAAAACCCGGAAAGTAGCGCAATGGTAATGCTGTAATAGCGGTTGAAAATCCATTTGAGGGCTTTTGTGAAGCTCAAAAGGCCTAATATGGCACCTATGCCGATGAGTGCGATGGTGAGTAAGTCTCGGTCGGCTACGGCGGCAAGTACCGTGCTGTATGCGCCAAGTAAAAGAAGAATGAAGCTACCCGAAATTCCTGGGAGAATCATGGCACAAATCGCCAATGCACCACACAGGATTAAGTACCACGGTTCTGTGGTTCCACTGGTAGCTGGAGCAATAGTAATCAAATAGGCGATTACCGTTCCAGCAATTAACGACAAGACCGCGGCAGCGTTCCATTTGGCTACGGTTCTTCCCACCATCCAGACACTAGCTGCGACAAGTCCGAAGAAGAAACTCCAAACCCATGTTTCGTAGTGTTCAAGTGCATAAGTCAGTAGCGAGGCTAATGACAATATGCTGGTAAAGATTCCTGCGAAAAGTACGGCTAAAAATGTGCCGTTTATGTGGTTCCAGAATGTGCTGAATTGGCCTCGGAACACAAGCTGTAAAGCCTTAATGTTCAGGGAGGAAAGTGACGAGATGAACTCCTCGTAAACCCCGGTGATAAAAGCGATTGTACCACCACTTACACCAGGGACAACATCGGCAGCACCCATGGCCATGCCTTTAAAGAATAGACTTGCGTACTTCTTAATCATCGAAAAATTCTTGAATGCGCGCTAAAGTAGTAGGAATGTTCGGGACCAATAAAAGTTCCGGAAAGTATTCCTCAAAAAGAACAATCGCATGCTCATTCAGCGCTAGACTCTCTAACAATACGCGTTCAGCTTCAATAAAATCATCGGTTGCGAAAAGGTATCCAGCGAGTACTAAGCGCAATTGGAAACTATCGTTGAATCGGTCTTTCGCTTGGATAAGCAATGTGATGGCTTCTGTAAGGCGATCCAATTCAATCAGACATTCTACAAAGTCAAGAACATCCTCTTCTTCAAAACTTTCATCTTCCCAAGCGATGTAATAGTCAATCGCAGCTTTTTCAAATCGCTTCAACTCGTACAAAACATGTGCACGTTCTAAATGCACATCGTCTAAGTCTTCTTCAATCTCAATGGCTTTTGTAAAGCTTCGCAAAGCCTCTGTTGGGCAGCCAAGCTCTTGTTCAATCATTCCAATTCTAAAGTGAATATATCCTGACTGGACTTCCTGGCTAATACTTTGGCGGTAGGAGGAGAGTGCCTGAATCAAATCATTGCGTTGCTCGTAAATTCTACCGAGCTCGAAGTAAGCTGCATGGAAAGTGTCATCAGCGGTGACTGCCCATTTAAAGGATTCTTCGGCTTTCTTTTCGTTTCGACGACGTGTCCAAAAGGCACCGAGCTGGTACCAAAGCAGTGGGTTGTATGGTTCTCTCTGTGTATATTTTTCAAAAAGGGCAATCGCTCGGTCAAAATTGTGCGTGAAATCAAGACACAATGCCAGTTGATAAACGGTTCCTTCGTCCAATTCATCATCGAGGTCGCACAGCTTTTCCAATGCAGTCGCTGCCAACAAGTATTCACCTTGACTCAAATGAGCGTCAACCATCGCTTGCAAAACGTCTATGGGATCCTCAGCAGTCTCCAAAGCATTGTCTAACATCTCCAATGCTAAAGTGCGTTCACCTTGATGCAATAGGAGCGTGGCTCGTGCTACTAAAAGCTCAGTATTCGAGTCTCCCAAACCTTCTAAGGCCTGGATTTTCGCTTGTGCATGCGTGAAATTTTTCTGTGCGATATCGAGTTGTACACTCTTGATTTTGAAGATGATGGACCTAGGGTGGATTTGGCTAGCGAAGGCAATAGCCTGTGCAACCTGCTCCAAAGACGATGTATCGAGGTAGTAGTTCACGATCGCTTCCAAGTCTTCTACATCAAAATAATGCCCACGTCCTTCTTCCTGCGAAAGCTCGTAGGTGCGCACTAGGGACAATACTTCTTGGTCTTCAAAACTCATACTTGAAATTTACGCAGTTCACTTTCCATTGGTGATGAGAAAGGGGAGAAATTGGTCTCGGCTATCAACACTGTTATTAACATAGAGCAAATTCAGTTCCACAATGTTGGAGCGACTTTTTGTCAGGGTTATCTTCGCCAAAACCAATTTTTAATCTCATGACGCTCATCAAATCCATTTCCGGAATTCGCGGTACCATCGGAGGTACACAAGACAACAACCTAACACCCGTAGATGCGGTGAAGTTCGCATCGGGCTATGGTGCATGGCTTAAAGAATCACATTCTAAGCCTACAGTCGTTATCGGTCGTGATGCGCGGCCATCTGGGCAAATGATCGAGGATTTAGTGGTTGCCACCTTACAAGGTCTTGGAATAAACGTCATCAACACCGGTCTTAGTACGACGCCTACAGTAGAAATGCTTGTCACAAGATATAACGCTACCGGTGGTATCATTCTAACAGCTTCTCACAATCCAAAGCAGTGGAACGCACTAAAGCTCTTGAATGAAAAAGGAGAGTTTGTTTCCGGTGCAGATGGTGCGAAGATTCTTGAGCTCGCTGAGAGTGGTACTATCGAATTTGCTGAGGTGGATGACCTCGGCACAGTCGAGCAGTGCACGGACGGTATGGATTGGCATATCGACGAAATTTTAGCATTGTCGAAAGTAGATGCAGAAGCAGTGAAAAATGCAGGTTTCAGTGTCGTTATCGATGCAGTACACAGTTCAGGTTCGATTGCGATACCAGCCCTACTTGACAAAATGGGCGTTACTTACAATAACTTATATCCAGAGCCTTCTGGCCAATTCCCTCACAATCCAGAACCCCTCGAGAAACATTTGGGTGAGATTATCAAAGAATGTTCCTCAGGCAACTACAACATGGGGATTGTGGTCGATCCAGACGTCGATCGTCTCGCATTTGTAGATGAAAAGGGAGCGATGTTCGGTGAAGAGTACACCTTAGTCCTTATGGCCGATTACCTTATCGATACCCCGGGAGCACACGTAGTTAGTAATATGAGCTCCTCAAAAGCGCTGCGTGACTTAGTAGAGTCTAAGGGCGGTACCTATTCAGCTTCTGCTGTAGGTGAAGTCAACGTGGTTACTGAAATGAAAAACACGCAGAGTCTATTCGGTGGTGAAGGGAATGGTGGAGTCATTTTACCTGAATTGCACTACGGTCGCGATGCGTTAGTAGGTATTGCTCTTGCTCTTACGCATTTAGCTAAGTCAGGGAAAACCATGAGCGAACTTCGAGCAAGTTATCCGCAATACTACATGGCCAAGCAAAAGATAGAATTGACTCCTGAGCTAGACGTCGATGCCCTCTTGGCATCAATGGCTTCTCGATACGCTGAAGAAGAATTGAGCACCATTGATGGGGTGAAAATCACGTGGTCAGACCGCTGGGTTCACATGAGAAAGTCGAATACAGAGCCGATCGTTCGTATCTACACAGAGGCACCTAGTACGCAGGAAGCCACAGATTTAGGACTTCGTTTCATAGATGAATTAGCCTCACTTGCAAAAGGAAACTAACAAAACGCATTCCTGCGTATCTTTGAGAACACTCAAAAACATTCAGCCATGGGCGTTATTTTTTTAGACAATGCTGCAACCACACCTCTTGAACCTCGCGTAAAAGAGGAAATGGTGCGTATGATGGATAACTTTGGTAACCCGTCCTCAACCCATGTTAGTGGGCGCGGAGCGAAGATTGAAGTCGAAGTTGTTCGCAAGCGCATCGCCAAGCAAATTGGCGCTGAGCCAGGTGAGATTTTCTTTACCTCTGGCGGTACTGAGGCCGACAACATGGCCCTGTTTTGTAGTGTGCGAGATTTAGGTGTTAAGCGCATCATCTCTACAACTATCGAGCACCATGCGGTAGGACATCCTATTGAATTCATGGTAGAGCGTGATGAGGTGGAAGCCGTGTATCTCAACGTGAATGAACATGGAGATATTGATCTAGCACAGCTAGAAAACCTTCTCCAGAATGGACCGAAAACTTTGGTCAGCTTGATGTTCGCAAACAATGAGATTGGTAATTTAAATCCTGTTGCGGAGATATCCGTGCTGTGCCAAAAATACGATGCGCTCTTCCATTCGGATACGGTACAAGCTATGGGGCACCTTCCGATCAGCGTACAGGATGTTCATTACGACTTCTTGACCTGCTCAGCCCATAAAATTCACGGTCCGAAAGGGGTGGGTTTTGCCTACGTCAAAAGCGGTCTTAGAATCAAACCTCTTATTCAAGGTGGAGCTCAAGAGCGCAACATGAGGGCAGGAACTGAAAATACCATCGGAATCTGTGGTTTGGGTAAAGCCTTTGAAATTGCTACCTCAGAAATGGCAGAGGATCAAAAGCGTATTGAAGCGTTAAAAACACGAGTGATACGAGAAGTAGAAGATATTGTTCCTGGAGTAAAATTCTTCGGACGCAGTGCGGAGCTCGACAAGAGCTTGTATACCGTATTGAGTATCGCATTCCCTAAGACCGACAATGATATGTTGACCTTCTCCTTTGACATCAAAGGGATCAGTGTGTCCGGTGGATCGGCGTGTACCTCTGGTTCTAATCAAGGCTCCCATGTAATTCGTGCTCTTGGTGATTGGACCGCAGAATACCAGCCTGTTCGTGTTTCCTTCAGTAAATTCAATACCGAGAAGTGCATTGAAGGATTCTTAGGTGCTTTGAAAGAGTTGTATTCGAAAGAGCCTACGGTATAAGCGTTTTTGCTTTAAGCCTTTATTTAATGATAGTTACCGTTCCCATGCGGACTTCTTCACCTCCAGTAAATCGGTAGGTGTATACGTCTTGTGGAACCGGTTTGCCGTTAAATGTACCGTCCCAAAATTCCTGGAAAGGATTTTCACTCTTGAAAACTTCATTACCCCAACTGTCATAAATCACAAAGACAGGGTCTTCTAAGCAGCTGTTACCAGAAATTCGGAATAGCTCATTTTTTGAATCATCATTCGGTGTGAATGCACTAGGGATAAAGACACGGCCATCTATTCGAATGATATCAGCTAGGAAATTGAAGCCATAATCTCTATTACAAACGGTGTCTGTGATGGTTAAAGTAACACTTTCAAGACCCGATTCAGGATAGCGAAACGATGGAATCATTCCGGTGTCCGGCGTTCCGCTAAAGTCCCAAGCGAAGGTCATGGTAGAATCTACGTTTGAATAAACCACATCTACTCCTCCGTACCGGCAACTATCGGTAAATACGCTCACAGTAGGAACATTAGCGTCATTGTCAAATTCAATCAAAAAGTTTTGAGTACTGCTTATATCACAGAAACTGTCCCGAGCGGTAACCACAGCGTTATAGGTTCCTGTAGCTGCGTAGGAGTGAAGTACGACCGAGTCGCGGGTAGTGAGCGTATTTCCATCACCAAAATTCCACTCGAAATAGTCGGCATCGTTTAACAGTTCATTCCATTCGACTTCTCGGAATAAATCACAACCAGTATAGTCAACGCTCCAATCTGTAGTAGGGAAGTTGGCCGTATCATGTTCTATTTCGATGTAGGTAGTGTCATAGGTGTCACAAACGGTATCGATCGCCACAAGCATGACGTTGTACGTTCCCAATCCCGGAAAAGTAACTGTTGGGTTTTCAAGATTTGAAGTGTCGCCTTGATCAAAGTTCCAGAAGTAAGCGTTCGCGTTGACGCTGCTGTTATTCATTCTTAATGTCAGTTCGTAACAGGTAGTATCAATCAAATAATCTAGATCGACATCCGCCTCTGCAATAACACTCGTTTCAAAATCCAGCTTTATAACGCCTAGATTACAATTGCTGCTGTTGTTGTTTGGGGAGAACGCACCTGGGGTTGTAGGCAAATCACTATTTCCACCACAGCCCGCACATACCGCTTGATAGATTCTACCTCGGTCATCAAATCGACTCGTTCCTCCATCGACATGTTCAGAACTGTTTGTTCCTCCGAAGAAACTCCCGTATTTGAACGTGCTGAAGTTTTTTCCAAGGACCATGAAATAAAAGTCTGAACCGTTGGTGCTGCTCTGGAACGCATCCGCTGAGGTAGGGAGATCGGTTACTGTTGTATTTGCGAAACCATTATTCGTTACTCCGCCCCATCCTGAGAGTAAAATATTTAGACAATCATCCACATTGAACGCGGTAGGTACTAGGTTTAACGTTCCTTGTGGTGAGCCGAAAGCCGTTGATGCCATACTAGTACCTAGATCGTTACTGATTTTGTGAATGAACTGTCTGCGATACTGTGGTGTACCCCAAGAACCCGTACTGATAGGGTAAGCACCAAAGCTTTGTCCGAAAACAAACACATTTCCTTGTTTATCGACATCTAAAAGAAAGGACATGTCGTATTGATTCGTACCCACATAGGTGCTTTGGAGTAGCGCTCCGGTAGCGCTATTAAATTTGGCAACATAACCGTCTTCAAAAGTGCCTACTCGACTGGTTTTGAAGCCGCCTGGGGTAGAGGGGAGGTTGGATCCTAGTGTTCCGCCACAGATAAAAACTTGATTATTGAAATATTTGATACCAAAGCCTGCATCATCCGCAGAGGAACCATAATAATTACTCCAAAGCAGTGAAGTCCCGCTAGCATTGAGTTTCATTAAAACAGCGTCTTGACCACCGCTGTTAGAGCACGAAGTACAGTTCGTTGAGATAAAATCAGTACTATTTGTAGAGGCAGTAACATAAATGTTATCGGCATTATCGACGATGACCTCTCCACGAGAAGCGTCACCGTAATTTTTGTTCAATTCCGTATTGAGGCCATCATTGCCCGAGCCTCCGAGATACGTAGAGCTGAGCAATGCTGATCCAGCAGCATTAAAGCGCGCAATAAAAATATCAGAATCCTCGAACGTGTAGCCGTTAATGTTGACATTGGTTCCTCCGGCATTGGACGATTGAATTGGGTTTTGAGTGGGAAAATCTGTACTTCCCGTAGTACCCATGACGATCAAATGTCCCAACGAGTTCACGACCATACTGTGAGGATGGTCAGGATCAGTGCCACCGAGATAGGTTGCGTAAAGTAACGTTTGACCATTGGGCTCAAAGACTGATATGGTGACATCAGGATTAAAACCTAAATTGATGCCAGGAGGGTCATTGTAAGCGGTTTGAAAGGCTCCAACTGTTGCAACATATCCAGTTGCAAATGAGACGCCACCACCATAGAGTCTACCTTGGTCGTCATATGTAGCAGTGAACCCCCAATTATCAGTCAAAGATCCACTGAACGACGTGAACACTAAAAGTGGGTCAATGACCACACTATCTAAGCCAGCAAGGTCAGTTGAAGTGCCAAAAGAGAGCACGTCATCATGAAGTTCGTACCAAATAGATACATCTTGTTTAAGACCATTTATATATCCCCATGCGCTCGGGATTCCCTCAATAAACGCTCCAACAGAGGTCTCGATGACAATGTGTCCTTCAGGATCGATGGTTATGTTATGCGCGCCCTCATACGTCCACTCGATGTCGCTGAGAACATTAGGGTCTCCTAGGTACCATTCGTACTTCAGATGATCGCCACCTTGCTTAAAACGAAGTTCACTCGATGGGTAGAGTGCTCTGTAAGCCAATTCTGTCGCAGGTCTCACACCAGATTTCCAATGACTTTTATCCTCCCCCAAATAATAATTGTTCACGTATTCGACGGGGGCTTCTCCCGTTGGAACTTTTACTTGTGCATCTAAAAATTTCATGCGAAGCACATGGTAGTTTAGAGCGCCATCTTCTGCAAGACCAGCTTCGTGTGTATGGTGTCCTCGAAGGTCATCTACGGCATGTGCGTCTTGTAAAACGAATTGAATACCACTGTCTTCGAAAAACAATGCACCATACTTAAGCTCCATTTTATGTGAGAAAGGGCCTTCCCATTGCCCTTCATTTGGAACAAATAGCACCTCCTGAGCTTGTAGCGCAGTTGTATACAGCGCCAAAAGAGTTAAGAAGAGGTGTAGTTTTCGCATAGACTGAAAATTAAGCAAAAAAGATGCCTAGCTGACCCTTTGGCAAAGGATCATTGATTTTTTTCGACCTGAGCGTAAGGCAAAAACTTTTTGAGTAGATCCTTCTTTTACTTTTAGCCTTTTACGAACGGCATCTACAGTTTCTGGAAACCCGATACATTCTATGGCTGCTTTTGTGAGTGTTGTTTTGAATTTATAAGGGGCACATTCTTCAATCACCTCATAAACCCTGTAATGACTAGATGCCTTTGGAGCTACTGCACTCGTGTAGAGGTTGCCAAACGCGGTAGCCTTCCAGTTTTGCGCTGCTGCAAGTCGATGATGAGCACCACTTTTACTCAATGCTGCTGCTGGTTGAATTAAAAATTGATCCCAATCGGCGCTCACAGGGACATCTGCGAACTTTTCTTGAAACTCGAGTACTTCATTCGTGTCCAATTCAATCACCTTTATCGTTGTCTGTCCTTGGTAAGAACGTTCTTGAATGGTGAGAATTTCTTTGCATTCACCGCGCAATTGAACAATGACTATCTCTGAGAGATGCAAAAGATCGCGTGATGATTCTAAGTCGAGCATTGGACTATGTTTAGCAATCACACAACGTGAACGTTGCAACAGTTCAGATTGCAGCTCGAGGAGGTTTGGAGTTCCCTCGTCAATGCCAAATGTTCTCTTGCCACCAGCTCTACGGTCTGGATCTAAATATATCGTCAAAGCATTTGATTCGATGCTATTAAGACGCATCCAATCATCTATTTGGTCTAATTCCGCTTCAGATTGCCGGACCTTAGTTTTCGAGAGGTTGTGTTCAAGTAAACGAGCCACTGCTGCATTGACTTCAAAGCACAAGCCAATTTTTGTGGTACTAAGCGCTTCAAATGCCCAAGTATCTATTCCCATGCCGGCGCACAAATCCACAAAATAAGAGGTGTCTAGTAGTGATGCCTTAAACTTGGCGGTGTCTACGGAACTACTTTGCTCAAGCGCTTGCCCAGTTGGGAAGACCCATCCACTGGGAAGTCCATCAAATTTTTTCTGGTATTTTATTTTCGCAGCGATTTGTGCAATGCAACTGTAATAAGGCTCTTTAAGTCCATATTTTAATCGAAGAGCATCCACTGCTGAGGTGGTGTGCTGCTGCGCTGCTATCCATTCTTTAGCCGCCGCATCAATCACTTTCGGGTTTACTTGCCGCTGAGGATGCGCCATAGAATTTTTAATCTGTTAAGCTGTTTAGAGCGGTGTTTAATACGATCCTGCCGATGCTGTAAAGCGGCACAGCGATGATCATCCCACCGATTCCTAGTAAGGTTCCAGCAATCGAAATCACTAAGAAAATTTCTAGGGGGTGCGCACCTACACTGTTTGAAAAAATGATAGGTTGGAAGACGATGTTGTCAAGTAATTGGACACTTGCGAATAGTCCAAACAACAAATACAGACTTTGTACGAGATCGATACTCAAACTTGGGTCAGCTACTCCAGTCGAATAGAGCTGGCCCATACCCAATAGTATTCCCAAAGCAGCACCGATAAGCGGACCGACGTAAGGGATGAGGTTAAAAATAGCAGCACAAAGCGCTAACACGACAGCTCCTTCGACGCCAATAAAGCTCATGCCCAAGGCAAGCAATGCGAATACGGTGCTGATTTGAAAAAGGATACCAAAGCTGTAACGAGTAACAATACGCTTAATTTCTGGCGTCATCACATCTACTTTGCTGTGGTATCTTGAAGGAGTAACAGTATCAATAAATCGGTGAGCTAAATCCTGTTCTTTCAGAAGGAAAAAACTAATAAAGAGCACTGAGAACGTACCAATCAGCATGGTTCCTACGCTACCGATGATAGAGCCCAAAGCACCTGAAATGGCATCGACAGACGCAAAGTTTTGAAGGCTTTGGTTCAATTCGGCAAACTCCGTAGTGGAATCAATACCGAATGAATTTAAAACAAGGTCAAGTTGTTGCCATTCTGTTTCAAGAGTGCGAAAAAGATCGCCATAAGCGATGCTGTTTAAAAAGCTAAACTCTTTGATTAAAACAGGTACAAACCAGCTGCCTAAACCAAAAAGTATTCCTGAAATGATGATTAGGGTAAAACCAGCTACAACGCTATTGCTCAGCTTGGACCCAATCTTAGGTAGTTTTCTAATCAAAGCAGCAACGGGTCTGCCCAAAACAGAGATGTATAGTCCTATGATCGCATAAATAATCAATGATTTGATCAAGAACAACGCATACAAACCTACGGCAATAAGTAGGAGTTGTATTATCGATTTAGTTAACGGCTGTAATTCGAAGGTTTTCATGACTTTGCGTGTCTAAGGATGGACCAATGTACTAAGTTTGCGCCCATTTTTAATGCTTTTTCACGTTTCTCCTTGGAGTCATTATGGACGGCTTCGTCTTCCCAGCCATCGCCTAGATCACATTCAAAAGTAAAAATCGCGATCAATTCTCCATCCATAAAAACGCCCGTGTTCTGAGGCGCCTGTCCATCGTGTTCATGAATTTTAGGAAGTCCATTTTCAAAGACAAAAGGCACTTGGAAAATGGGGTGGGATAGGGCGACTGTTTGAAGTTGAGCAGTGGGGAACAGTAAGGGCAGTTCTTTCTGAATAAAGGCTTTCATGCCATAATTGTCGTCAAAATGAATGAAACCTCCTCTTTCTGTGAATTGACGTAATGCCTCCCGTTGTTCTTCTGAAAAAACAATACGTCCATGGCCAGTCACATGCAAAAAGGAAATACCCGATGAAAGAACTTGGCTCGTTTCCAGGGCATCGATATGCACATAAGCTTTTGCCCCTGATACATTTTGATAGAACGCAGCGAGATTTTCAAGCGCTGATGGGTTTGCATACCAATCACCGCCACCATCGTATTTAAGTAAGCCTAGACCTTGTCCATGACACGCGATCGAGGTTATAAGACTGAGAGCGATTACTTTCCATTGTTGCATATTCAAATATACGATAGCGCTAAGTATCATTTGAGAATAACGTTCACTCATTCACATGAACCTAGCACGGTTTTTGGGGTTAGTATTGTACTATGAAAAATACGTTTCGTTTTATTTTGACTTTGGCAGTCATGCACCTGACTGTGAGCCTTCAAGCTCAGTGTTTTCAAACTACGCCTTGGTCCGAAAATTTCGATGGTTCAGGATGGCAGTCCTCTTCTTCTTGGAATGACGATGGGTCTATTCCCACGTGTTGGGCTCGTGCAAACCCGAATGGAAATTATTTGTGGATGGCAGGTCCACCTTCGTTTGTGAATCAAAATACGGGACCTAGCGGAGATCACACCACTGGGAGTGGATCCTATGCCGTTTCAGATACGTGGTTTAATTTTCCGAATTCGGTGAATACCGATGTGACTCATCTAGTCACACCTAAACTCATTTTAGCGAACGATACAGCACCCAGAGCTGTCTTTTACTATCACATGTATGGGGCACAAATCACCTCACTACAAGTTTGGGCAAGAAAATTTGGGACGACCACTTGGGCAATAGTGGATAACATCACGGCTTCTTCCTTAAGCAGCCAGTTCACCTCAAATAATTCTCCTTGGCTCAAACGCGTAACCTCCTTAACAGCTTATGCTGGAGATACAATTCAACTTAGGTTCTCTGCAAAGCGTTCTACGACATTAGGCATAGGTACGACCTCGCGCATTGCTATTGATGATCTTATCGTCGAAGAGACGCCGAGTTGTGATCAACCCTATAACTTATCCTTAAACGGGGTAACGCCCTTCACGGCTTCGATAGCTTGGCAATCTGCGAATACATCTGCGGTTGGATATCAAGTGCAATTCGCTCCGACCGGAAGTATTCTAGCCAACGGAACTATTTCCTCGGTAACGGGTAACCCCGGTTTGATCTCCGGCCTTACTTCAAACACGGTGTATCAGGCACGATCTAGAGAAATTTGTGCAGTTGGAGACACGAGTAGTTGGTCCATGCCATTTACTTTTAGAACGAATTGTTCCTACTTTACGGCCCCGTTCACGGAAGATTTTGAAGCCTCGACCTGGGCACCAGGAACCAATTTCAACGATCAAGGTGATATAGATCCGTGTTGGGGTGAGATCAAGTCTACCACGCGTTTTTGGAATGTGGGACCACCTTCGTTTAATTGGACACAAACAGGGCCTTCTAAGGATCATACTACAGGGTCTGGTCAATATGCGTTTCATCAGGTAACTAATACCTTCAGCACAAGCGTTGACCCTAAACTAGTGAGTCCATGGATTGACTTAGATACACTTACAGATCCACAAGTCAGTTTCTGGTACCACGGACACGGGTCGAATATGGGGGACCTTAAAGTCTATGTCCAAAAGTTAGGCAGTACTTGGACTGCCCTGTGGGATACCTCTGGCGCTACACAAACGTCATCTACTGATGCTTGGAAAGAGAAAATCATTGCATTGGGTTCCAGTTATGAGACCGATACCATTAGGTTGCGCTTTGACTATGAACTTTCTACCGTAAACATATTAACACGATTCGCCATAGACGACATCAAAGTAGATCGTAAGCCTACATGTCCAAAACCCACGATAACCAATGTGGTAAACGTAGGGATTAATGTTGTACAACTCAGCTGGACAGGTGGGGGGGCATCGGATTTTCAAATTAGATACAGAGAGGTGGGTACTTCCAATTGGAGTTGGATTTCCTCGAATGCATCGAATAAAGGTATTCCAGGGTTAACCGCACAAACCACGTATGAATGGGAGGTTAGAGATTCTTGCGGCACAGGAAAGGTGAGTGAGTTTGTTCGAGGAGAACAGTTTACGACGAAGTGTTCCATGAAAGTGGCTCCATATCTCATGGACTTTTCAAATTCCTCGGATTGGTCGTTGCCGCAGTTCCCGAATCAAAGCGGTGGCATCGAGGCATGTTGGACGAGGACTGATACAGTAGACTATTTTTGGACGGGTGGTAGCTCTAGCTTTAATCACTATCCGCAAACTGGACCTAACGGCGATAAAACAACTGGAACAGGAGGGTATGCATTTACTCGAAGTGTCAATCCATGGACGACTCCGAACAATACAAGTTTGGTCACGCCGATCATTGACATGAGTGCGCTACAGTCACCAGAATTGACCTTCTGGTATCATATGTATGGCCAAGATATTAATAAGCTCGAGGTCTATGTAAAACCAACGAATTCTTCAGCGGTTAAGGTCACAACGATCAACGGCGAACAGCAGGCTAGCTCTACTATAGCATGGAAACGTCGTAAAGTGAGTCTTCTCCAGTTTCAAGGCGATACCGTAGCGATCACCTTTAAAGCGTACAAAACAAACGGAGGTGGCTTCATTGCGTACCGTTCCGCGATTGCAATTGATGATGTGAAAATTGCAGAAGTGTCCGCATGTCCTGCGCCATCAGTGTTGAGTTCAAACATTACTTATAACAGCGCAACAATCACTTGGAATACCAAGGCAGTCACGTCAGCTTTAGAATTTGCCGATACCTCAGTTACTCAAGGTAACGGGACTGTAGTTAGCGCGAGTGGAGGAACCTACGATATCACAGGGCTCCAGCCGAACACGACGTACAATGTTTGGGTACAGGACTCTTGTACCGCTACGCTGACGAGTCCATGGACGCTGCACACTTTTACAACTTTGCCTTGTCCCGCGGTTAGTGCCCAAGGAACTGTCACATTAACATCAAACGCTTCCATAGACGCCTATAATACCACAGCCGATGCTGATTCGGTGATTTGGGTGTGGGGAGATGGAACACAAGTAGTCGACTCTTCTGCTCAGCATACCTATGCTACTTCAGGCGTCTTTGATATTTTGCAGATTGTAGTCAACGGGTGTGGTAGTCGCGATACGTTGATTCATTCCGTTTCAATTTGTGGTCCTGTGACGCTATCAACCGGATTTAATGCAGCGGCGACCACGGTAGATTTTGATGCAACTGGTTCTCTAGGGGCAGCGCTTACATACACGTGGAGTTTTGGGGACGGAGCTACTTCAACAGGGCTAACCACAACTCATACGTACGGTAGTTCTGGAGACTACACCGTTACCTTACTGGCAGTGGATGCTTGTGGAGATAGCACAACTACCTCATTCGATATAACCTTATGTAGTGCTGTGGTATTGGGTTTCAACTCGGTCGCAAACGGAAATACTTTTGACTTTACAGCAAACCCTTCCAACCTGACCAATTACTTTTGGGATTTCGGTGACGGTACAAACGGCACCGGACTCTCCGCCACTCATACTTACAGCGGTAACGGGACGTTCACGGTAACCTTGACTGCAGAGGACTCTTGTGGAACGATGTATACGTTCAGCGACGACGTTGCCACTTGTGATATACCTGCCGGTGACTTTTCCTTTAATATCGTTTCAACTAGTGCGAACGGTATGGTAGTAGACTTCCAAGCAAATGCGACCGGAGCTACTGAATTTCATTGGTTCTGGGGTGACGGGAACTTTGATAAAGGCAATACTCCCAATGCGCAGCATACGTATGGTGTGATTACGTTGAACTATTTAGTTCGACTTCTTCTAATCAACGATTGTGGTGATACTACGGAGGTTCGTCATAGATTGACCGAAGTAGGAGTGAGGGAGCAGGATCTTCAGGCTAGACTGTATCCAATTCCTGTTTCAGATGAGTTGACTATAGCCCTGCAGCGACCTATGTCAGGTACAGTTACAGTACTTTCAAGTGTCGGTCAAATTGTAGCAGCTAGGGAAGTTCACGGTGAGCGAACCATCCGCATGCAACTGGAGACTCTACCTGCGGCAAACTACATCGTTGCGATTAGAACAGAAGATTCCTACAGCTATTATCGGATCGTGAAGATTTAATCTACAGTTCCTGCTTTATATTTGTGTCGAGCACCAAAAGCTCGCTATCACATTATGACCGGAACTATCACAAAAATCCTTGTTGCTAACCGTGGGGAAATCGCCTTACGTGTTATGCGTAGTGCCCATGAAATGGGTATTAAAACTGTAGCTATATATTCGGAAGCGGACCGTCGTGCTCCGCACGTACTCTTTGCTGATGAAGCTGTTTGCGTTGGCCCTGCGCCATCTGCACAAAGCTACTTGAAAGGTGATTTAATCATTTCATTAGCCAAAGAACTCGGAGTGGATGCGATTCATCCAGGATACGGTTTCCTATCGGAAAACGCAGGCTTTGCGGCAGCTGTAGAAGCAGCTGGAATTCGTTTTATCGGTCCTAGACCTCATGCGATTGAAATCATGGGAGATAAGCTTAGTGCCAAGGATGCCGTCAAAGATTTTGATGTGCCTTTAGTTCCAGGAACCGAGGGAGAAGTTACCGATGTTAAAGAAGCCTTGGTTCTTGCAGAAGAGATTGGTTTCCCTGTCATGATTAAGGCCAGCGCTGGAGGTGGCGGTAAAGGAATGCGCATCGTCCATGATCCATCTGAGTTTGAGTCACAGATGAAGCGAGCCGTTAGTGAGGCTACGAATTCATTCGGTAATGGAGCTGTTTTCGTAGAAAAGTATATTCAAAACCCACGTCACATTGAAATTCAAATCTTAGCTGATCAGCAGGGGAATGTGGTTCATTTGTTTGAACGTGAGTGTTCGATTCAGCGCCGTCACCAGAAGGTTATCGAAGAAGCTCCTTCTGTAGTACTTACTCCAGAACTACGTGATGCGATGGGTAAGGCCGCAGTGAACGTGGCTAAGGCATGTGATTATCGTGGTGCAGGAACCGTGGAGTTTATTTTCGAGCCAGGGGGACATTTCTACTTTTTAGAAATGAATACACGCCTTCAGGTAGAGCACCCAGTAACTGAACAAATCACAGGACGCGATTTAGTCAAGGAGCAGATACGAATTGCAGAAGGTCATCCTCTGTCCTTTAAACAGGAGGACCTTGCGATAACTGGGCATTCGATCGAAGTTCGCGTATATGCTGAGGACGCATCGGCCAACTTTATGCCTGCAACAGGTACGCTTCGTGAATACAAACGTCCGCAGGGTTTGGGTATTCGCGTAGATGATGGTTTGGAGCAAGGTATGGAGGTGAGCATTTATTACGATCCGATGATTGCAAAATTGATCACGTTTGGAGCTACACGAGAAGATGCAATTGCCCGCATGAAGCGTGCTATTAAAGAATATAGAATCGCTGGAGTTCAGACGACGCTTGATTTTGCGCAGTTTGTTTTAAATCATTATGCGTTCGTTTCAGGAAATTTCGACACCCATTTTGTGGCCAATTACTTTGATGAGCACACCTTGGATAATGAATCGGAGGAATTAGAGTCGGTTGCTGCGGCAGCTTTGGCAGACCTATTGCAGGGTAAAAAGAGTGCTCAAAAAACAGCCGTTCATGCGACGTCTAGTACTTGGAAAAACAATCGTTCTTAAGGCACTGCTTTTTGCAGTGTTTTGTAGTGTTACCGCAGGTGCTCAACAAGTAGATACGTTGAGTGTTGGCGGTAGTGCTACTAGTCCTCTTATGGGCCAATTAATCATAAACGGCGATACTATTCCGTGGTCGGTGCTCGACGAAGTACTGTTTGTGCCTAAACCGACGTTAAACGACTATCAGGCAAGGCGACACTACTACAACCTTACCAAAAAGGTACGACGCGTTTATCCCTACGTCCGTGAGGCTGCACTGCGCATGGACAGTGTGAACATGCAACTCGAAGGAATCGAAAAACGAAGGAAACGACGTAAATACACCAAGTCTTATCAAAAATACCTAGAAGAGCGGTTCGAGCCGGAACTCCGCAAACTCACACGGAGTGAAGGTCAGATTCTGAGTAAACTGATTTATAGAGAGACTGGAGTTACGGTTTATGACATCATTAAGACCTATCGAAACGGCTTTTCAGCGCGTCTTTGGTCCATGACTGCGTGGTGGTATGATATCGATCTCAGACGCCCTTACGATCCAATCAACGACGCGGAAGATAAGCTCATTGAAAACATCCTCATTCGAAAATTCATTTCAGGTCAACTTACTCCTGCTCGAGAGGATGAACGCTTGAAGTATCAACCGTAAACTGAGCGGTCACTAGAGATTGTCGCTCAGCCCAATATTTCTTGTAGGTAGGAGTGAAGTCCGTTCTGTGTGCCAATACCTCATCTGCATTTCCAAGAAGTGTGATGCAGAGTTCACTGATTTCACGTAATCCACCGAATCCCCCTGCAAAGGCAGTTGAGTAATCGTAGCAGTTGCGTTCTCGCATAAAGTCCACTGTAATGGGATGGGCGCCGTGGTCGATTAAGAATCTAGCACCGACTCGCTCGGCTACATTGATATCAAGTACATCGTCAAAACAAAATGCAATTTGATCTGGTGTCAAGTCGTGCTTTTGGCACATATAATCCAACACAACGCGCTTGTCTTTTGCACCCATGAAAATACCATCGAAGTGCTCTCGTTGCGCAAAGTAAGCGCCGGTAGGGTTGTTGACTCCGGTGACGATCACAAAGTGAGGCATGTGACCTTGGTGTAAATAAGTTGCGAATCGCAACAGATTCAGTCCCATAGCGTCTACTTCGCTGAATGAACTTTCGCCGTTCGCTTGCTTTGTTCCAGGATGAAAAACACCATCCCAGTCAAACAACCAAAGTTTGATATTCTGAAGTTTTTCAGCGATTTGAACTTCATCTGATAGGAATGATCCGGCGAAGGCTGCTTGCATAGGTATTAATGTAAGTCTTGGATATCGATCATGCCTACAACATTCCCACCATCTTCGACAATTAGCGTATCGACGTTATTTTGGGCAAATTGTTGTTCCGCATCGATCAATAATGCCGATATAGCAATCGTTTTCGGTGTCTTATCTGTAATAAAATGCTCTAAAGTAGTATTGTTTACATCTCCTCCAGTGGTGATAAAACGACGTAGGTCACCATCGGTAAAGATACCCAATGCACGTTGGTGATCATCGATGATGCTACACGCACCGAGACCCGAGGTGGTCATTTGAACCAATGCGTGAGAAATGGTATCGGTAGGTTTAGCGACAGGGTTGGCGCTGCGCATTGCTTCACCAACTCTGCGTGTTAGAAGATTGGTGTGTTGAACGAATTGATCCGTACCCATGGTCGTAAAATGGTTATCGGTCAATTTTTTCATAATTCCCCAAGGCACAGTCACCGCATGGGCACCTACTTCTATCGCATCGCGTACGTGTTGAGCGTTTCGCACAGAGCTGAACATGATTTTTGAAGAATAACCGTATTGCTCCACGGCATCTACACAATCGGCCACCAATGAAAGTGCATCCGTTCCTTGATCTTGCAAACGTCCGACGAGCGGGCAAATGTACGTAGCTCCTGCAGCCATAGCCATATAAGCCTGCTGTAAGGTGTATACCAAATGTAAGTTGACTTGGAAACCTTGATCTACAAGTGCTTTACAGGCCTTTGTACCTTCAAGGCTCATCGGGATTTTGTATACCGTTTTAGCTTTGTCTAAACCCAGAGCGTCTTGGCGATGTGCTTCAGAAATAATTTCTTCTGCTGTTTCACCCAACGCCTCGATCTGAAGGACAGGTACTTTTTTACTGAGCTCTACAATCGCGCCGTCAATATCAGTGATGCCTTGACGGTGCATGAATGTAGGTGTAGTTGTTAATCCAGCGAGGTAGCCCAGCTCAAAAGCTTGATCTATCTCACGTACGTCTGCTGAGTCTAAATACAATTCCATTAACGGTACTGTTTTTCAATGTTATGTAAAGCAAGCAACGGCTCCATAAAGGATTCGAGCTGTAGCATATCGAGTTGGCTGGCCGCATCACAAAGTGCTTCGGACGGACAGGGGTGGGTTTCTATAAAAACACCATCTACACCTGCCGCAACACCCGCGCGAGCGAGCGTAGGTAGGTATTCTCGCAACCCTCCATTCGGATCGGAAGATGGAATGCCGTATTTGCGAATACTGTGTGTGATGTCAAAGATTACTGGGTATCCTGCTTGTCGCAGATCGTAAAAAGCTCTTGGGTCTACAATAAGATCATTATATCCGAAAGTGTATCCACGCTCAGTAAGAATGATGTTTGTATTCCCCGTGCTTTCAATTTTAGCGACAGGTTTTACCATGTTTTCTGGAGCTAGAAATTGACCATGCTTAAGGTTTACTGCTTTTCCCGTGCGCGCAGCAGCCAAGACGAGGTCGGTCTGCATACATAGGTAGGCAGGTATTTGGATAATATCTACAACCTCACCGGCAGGAGCGGCTTGGTCAGGGTAGTGGATGTCCGTGATGAGCGGAAAGTCAAACTCTTTGCCCACTTTTTCCAGGATACGTAAACCCTCATCGATGCCGGGCCCTGTGTAATAGTCGACAGAGGAGCGATTGTCTTTTTGAAACGAGCTTTTGTAAATGACGTGAACCTCTGGATGATGCTCGCGGTACTTGGCCAATTCTTCGGCTACGCGCATCATGGTGGACTCCTGTTCAATCACACATGGACCGCTAATCAGGGTAAATCTATCACCTCCTACAAGGTCATTTCCTATGGGAACTTTTTTCTCAGACATGCACTAAAACTTCTAGAGTGCGAATGTACCGAATTTTTGAGGGCGCTCTAAGCCTGTTTTAAAAGAGATTCCGCAAGTTCCAAGTCTTTCGGGGTATCTATCGAAAGTGGTTTACTTTTTACGGTGGCAACATGCCAATCATAGCCGTGTTCCATCCAGCGCAATTGCTCTAAGGATTCGGCTTGTTCCAAAGGGGTAGGGGAAAGCGAGCAATAACGTTTTAAAGCTTCAGGACGGTAGGCATACACTCCAATATGTTGAAAACGCTGAATGTCTATGCCGGTGTGATTAAATGGAATTGGACTCCTAGAAAAGAGCAAAGCCCGTTGATTAAGATCGGTACTCACGAATACATTAGAAGTACTGTCGTAGCTGGGTACAGGTGCCATTAGCGTGGCTGCATCTGGCGCTTTGTTTTGCAATAATTCGCACAGCGGAAGGAGTTGATCTTCGCCAATAAACGCTTCGTCACCTTGCACGTTAATCACGTAGTCAAAGGCTTTACCGAAGAGTTCATAAGCTTCCAACGTTCGTGTTGTCCCATTGATATGGGAATTCGCGGTTAGTAGCGCAGGAATATTTTGTTCTTTGCAAAAGTGTAGTATTTCCTCAGAATCAGTGGCGACCACTACATGCTCAAAAATAGCGTTAACTCCATTGAAGGCGCGCTGTATGAGTGGAATACCGTCGATAGGAATAAGTGGCTTGCCAGGTAGTCTAGTAGCTCCTAGTCTCGCTGGTAAGACCACCAGGAAGTTTGAATATTTATTTGACAAATTCGCCAACAGCTTCGATTAATTCAGTCGCTTTAAATGGCTTGGTAATGTACTTCTTTGCACCCAACGCCTTTCCAGCTGCAATATCGTATTTACTGACCATTGCAGAAACAACAATAATTGGAATTTCGTATATCTGTTGATCTGTCCATTTTTTCATCATGAGTTCATAACCGTCCATGTCGGGCATGAGGATATCAGTTACAATCAGATCGGGTTGGAATGAAGCGACCTTTTCCAGTGCGTCTTTACCGTTTATAGCAGTTTCTATTTCATACTGTTCCAATTCAAGAATCTCTGAAATGGAATCTCTGATTTGCTCATGGTCGTCGACGACTAAAATTCTTTTCCCGCTCATAATAGTAGTTGTGCTTAGTATTATTTGGCTAAAAGTACTGATTGAATGGGCAGGATGATTTATTTTACGCTGTGATTCTAGCTAAAGATACTTATCTGTGAAAATTGTTGACGCCTTACTCGTTTTAGGCTTGGAGAAAATCCCCAGTTCTCAAGAGGATATATCGTTGGTATTCCGCGAGTTGGCCAAGAGCAAACATCCAGATACAGGCGGAAGTGAGGAAGCGTTTAAAGAACTACAACAAGCTACAGAAGTAGTTCGTGCTGCCTTAGAATTGGTTTTGAATTCTGCGGAGCAACTCTCTGAAAAGGATGAGGCGCTAAAGAAGAAGCGTGACCGTTTAAGAGAAGAGATGTTAAAGCGTAGAGCCGTAGAGGATCGCAGACGAAATGTTCAGGCAACCTGGGGAATAGGTATCATATCAACTGTTGTCGGAATCTTCTTATTGGGGTATTTTATCTACCCAAGCTTTGTCGAATGGATGATATCTAAAGATCCACAAGAGGTTATGGCAGAGGTTGTATATACAGATCATTCTGACCTTTTTGAAATTCAATGGGAATATAATGGGGTGACCTATGTAGAAGATGTGAAGGGCAGATTGATAGATGGACGCTGGTTAGTGGGAGAGGCAGGAATGCCAATTTTAAAAGGAGCGAAATTCATCGTAGCCTTTAACGCCAAAAATCCATCGTATTTTCTTTTAGAGGACCAGTACATTCATCCAGAGACGGCAGAAGTGTACTACGCCATCATGAAGCACCCGATAGCGGAATTATTAGATGTTCCCGTTGGCGATAAGGCGATTGTCTGTGCGTATTGGAATATTCTAGATAAATATGGTGTAGATGGATTAGCACATGTTTTGTTTGGCCAATTGCCTTTGCGGAAAAATTGGTCGCACAATGAACGGACATTTACGACCTTGAGCGAGAGCGAAGATTTTCAAAACTTACTGCAAAGTTGCCTTCCTGATCTCGTAGAATTCGAATAGGCAGAATACCTTTGCAGAACTAATGCATCGACTTACATTCATATGAAGCCAACCATAGCAAAAGGAACAAGAGATTTTTCAGCACAAGACGTCCAGAAGCGCCAATACATCATGAGCATCTTGAAAGAGGCTTTTGAAGTTCGCGGTTTCGATCCTATAGAAACGCCTTCATTTGAAAATATAGAAACGCTTACGGGTAAGTATGGAGAAGAAGGAGATCGATTGATCTTTAAGATTTTAAGAAGTGGTGATTTTACATCGAAGGCACCTACAGATGCATGGGAGGCCAAGGATGCCAAGAAACTCGCTACAAAGATTGCTGATAAGGCCCTACGTTATGATTTGACTGTACCGTTTGCACGTTATGTGGTGCAGCATCAGAACGAATTAGCTTTTCCTTTCAAGCGATATCAAATGCAGCCTGTTTGGCGTGCAGACCGTCCGCAGAAAGGCCGCTTTAGAGAATTTTACCAATGTGATGCTGACGTTGTCGGTTCCGATAGTTTATGGCAGGAAGTAGAGCTGATTCATCTCTATGATGCCGCATTTACTGCCTTAGGACTAGGAACAGAGATCAAGGTCAACAACCGTAAGATTTTAGCAGGTATGGCTGAGGTTTTAGGCATCTCCGATCAATTCGTTGCATTTACGGTAGCTATAGATAAATTGGACAAAGTAGGCGCAGAAGGTGTCGCTAAGGAAATGCGTGAGCAGGGCATTAGCGATGCCGCAGTTGCTACCTTCGAAGGCTGGTTGTCAGAGGGATTAACGGTTACCGCTTTAGATGGCCTTTTGGATTCGAGTGAACAAGGAAAACTAGGAATAGAAGAGCTTCGATTTGTACTCGAACATGCGTCTTCAGGATTAAAGTCAGCTGAGTTGATTTTTGACTTCACGCTAGCGCGTGGCCTGAACTATTACACGGGTACTATTTTTGAAGTTGCCGCAAAAGGTGTTTCCATGGGCAGTATAGGTGGCGGTGGTCGCTATGCTGATTTGACTTCGATCTTCGGAATGAAAAACACATCTGGAGTAGGAATTAGCTTTGGTCTAGATCGCATCTATTTGTGCTTAGAGGAATTAGAATTGTTCCCTGCAAACGTAGCATCTCGTCCTTCGATACTCTTTGCGAATTTCGGTAGTACCGAAGGTGCAGTGGCCTACCAATGGGTTCAAAAGCTGGTTGCTAGAGGACTGCGAGCTGAATTATATCCCGACTCCAATAAACTCAAGAAGCAGTTTGACTTTGCCGATAAGAAGGGCATTGCCTTCATGGCTATGGTCGGTACTGACGAATTAGAGGCAGATAAAATACCAGTTAAAAATCTAAGTACCGGGGCACAAGAATCCTACAGTATAGAGGAAATCAGTGCATTACTCGCTTAGTCTAAAACAGCTTCCCAAAAAATAGGGTCATCGTGTTCGGGTTTCATAAGTACGCTTCGAACCACGACTAGAGTCGGAGTGTCCCATTCGAGTTCCCATGGGCACTGCTCAGGCTGAAGTTTAAATAGTGCGAGATGGATGCCCTCGATTGCTTTTTTCTCAAAAAAGGCTCTATTCAAAGCGCTTATTTGGGAAGCTTTACTGCCCGGTTTCGAGAATACACAGATGTCAAGTTCTGGCGGAAGACTCCACAAACCCCGCTGCAGTGCAGCCTGATGTAGCCCTAGTGCTGCGTAAAGACTTTTTGTTAGTCGTTTGGAGAATTCTCCTTCACGCTGAAGTGGGAATTTCTTAAGTGCAGCCCAGACTCCAGCTGCAGTCGCTCCTGCTCTTGAGCATTCTAGAGTGATCTCTCCAAGATGAAGCTCGGATGAAGTGAAGTAGGTATATGGGCTATCATGTTTATAGAATCGACCTACTTCAGGATTATTAAAAATTACAGCGCCACAACCGTAAGGCTGTAACCCGTGTTTATGCGGGTCGATAACCACAGAGTCTGCTAAGTGTAAGGCTTCAAATGCCTTTGACGCATTCGCTGAAAGGGAAGTGATTTTAAAGTAACCGCCATAGGCAGCATCGGCATGAATACGAAAATTGTAGGTGTTTTTTAAGGCAATGATTTCGTCTAGTGGATCTATTCGTCCCATACCTGTTGTTCCCATGGTGACGACTAAAGTGGGACGAATACCATCATTGCGATAACGCTCTAGTATAGGGATGAGTTGCTTCATGCAAATTTTTCCCTCAGCGTCTGCGGGTAGGGCTTCGAAAGGAATACCCAATACTTCACTCATTCTACTATGAGTATAATGTGCCAGCTCATTTGCGAGAACTACAGTGGAAGGATTTGATTGCCGCGCAACCCATAATGCTTCAAGATTTGCAATAGTACCGCCTGAGGTAAGGTGTCCAAGGTGGCTCGTGAAGCCGATCATCTTGGCAAGTGATTCAATCACCTCGAGCTCCAACGCACTAGTTGCTTTTCCCCCATCTAATGCGTGATTATTCGGATTAACCAAGCTCGTCATCCACACTGCTGCTTGCGCAAGGGGATGGGCAGGCTTAATCATTTGTCCCGCGTATTCACGCTTGTCGTAGGGATAGTTATTTTGAAGTTTACCAGCAAGAGATTGCAGAATCTTACGGTCTTCTTGATCCAAGTCTAGATCTGATAACTTTAAATCGTGTAGTCGTTGCCAATTATTCATATCTGTGAAGATACAACTAGACTAGAGCCAAGCATCAATAAATTTACCGTCGGGATCGTAACGTTCGGCTTGAAATGTTGTGTTGAACTTTCTAAATGGTCTCGGATCATTTCCGCGGCCTGCATTGTAGAGCCAATTGCCGTAATTCGAGGCAGGATCATAATCCATTAATTGACTCTCGAAATAAGAGGCACCTGCTCGCCAATCCAGTCCCATATCATGGACTAAATAAGAAGCTACATTTTGTCTACCACGATTACTCATAAATCCAGTGGCGGCCAGTTCTTTCATGTTTGCATCCACAAAATCGTCTCCTGTTGTTCCTGTGGTCCAGCGCTCGAATGCCTTGGCGTTGAAGCCTCCTTTGAATGGCTTTTCCTTCTGTAGTCCTAATGGCAAGAAGAGGTCCTTACCATTCTTTAAAGCAATCCATTGGAAATACTCTCTCCATAAAAGTTCAAAGAACAGCCAATAGGTACTGTCGTTTGCTTCAATTTCATCTTCAAACCGTTGAATTTCATGGAAAACCTCTCGAGGGGAAACACAACCTAGCGCTAGATAGGGTGAAAGCTTAGAACTGTAGTCCCTGCCAAGAAGTCCATTCCGCGTTTCCTTATAGCTAAGGATGAGCTCGTTTTCCCAGATGTAATAATCGATTTGATCCCAAGCCGCTTTGGCACCTCCTGAAAAAGGAGCTGCTGAGCGTTCGTCTAAAGAAATGCTTTTTCCCGTCCAGTTTGCTTCTATTAGTGCAGGGAAGGTACTTAAAGGCGTAATGTTGACTTCTTCTATAGGATGTTCAACACGGGAGCGTTTCTCAACGAGCTTTCTGAATTTCGTAAATACGTCTGGCAGACCATCTAAGTCAAATGGTAGAGCTGACCTCATGTAAAGGGTCCGTTCACGCAACCATTTTGTTTGAATCCCAGCTGCAGAGGCTCTTTGGCTTATATCAACTTCTTCTTGTGTTTCATTGTAAGCCATTAGAGAAGGTCCAACAATCGCATTGGCCTTCATTTCTTGGGCCAACGCAACCAAGTCGACCTTTTCGCTGTCGAGTACATATAATTTCGATCCTTCTTGTTCAAACCTCGAGCTGAGGTCACTTATGGACTCTCTAAGAAATTGTACACGATGCGCACCCATCTCTAATGGACCGGCAATTGTTTCTAATGTTGTTGATTCCCATAGTATGACGGGTATAACATTTTCAAAATTAGCATAGGCATACGCTACTGGCGCATTATCGGAGATGCGCAGATTATTTCGAAACCAAAGAATACAAGTACCCATTATAATTGATTTAATTGCTCCAAGAGTTCTGCAGCCTTTTGTGAAATGGCTTGCTTTTGCTCTGAACTCATCTTATCGTATGTTCTATAGACCATTCCAAGGCGGAAATTGTTCCCGAGTTTGTCTCGATTTCTTTCAAAGAAGTCCCAATACAAGGAATTCAAGGGACAGCTGTCCTTGTCGGTTTTCGTTTTAGGATTGTATTGGCAGTTGTCACAATAGTCACCCATTTTCTTCATATAGTTTGCCGAGGCAACATAGGGTTTAGTGGCAATCCAACCACCATCCGCGAATTGGGACATTCCACGAGTATTGGTGATTTCAACCCACTCAAAGGCATCTATATAGATACCCAAATACCATAAGTCAACCTCGTCAGGGTCTATTCCCGCTAGGAGCAGGAAGTTTCCTGTTACCATCAAACGCTGGATGTGGTGGGCGTATCCATGTGTCAAACTTTGACCGATCGCATGGGATTGACATTTCATTTTGGTTTTTCCGGTCCAAAACCATTCAGGAAGCTTTCTGTCGTGTCCAAAGTAGTTCTCGGTCCCAAATTCAGGCATTCTGTGCCAATAGACACCGCGCATAAATTCTCGCCAACCCAAAATTTGGCGGATAAACCCTTCTGCAGCATTGATTGGAATGTCTTTTCTACGACGAAATGCTTCTTCCGCTTTCTTGCAGACTTCCAGGGGAGAAATCATCTTTGTATTGAGGGCAAATGATATCCTACTGTGGTAAAGTGCCCAATCATTCACCGTCATCGCATCTTGAAAATCTCCGAACAGTGGAAAGGCATACTCTAGCCAATTCTCAAATATTTCCCAAGCTTGAATAGGATTCGTAGGCCAATAAAAGTGTTTAGGGTCCTTGAGCAGTCCAATTGTGGGAATTTTAGCTTCTTTAATGTCTTCAAGTACTTCACTTACGTCAGTACTCGGAAGATATGGGGCCGGGGGTAAGTGATTTTTAGGAAGCTTTTTTCTGTTTTGCGCATCGTAATTCCATGTGCCTCCCAAGGGTTGTTTTCCATCCATGAGTATCCCCGTCCTTTTTCTCAGATTGCGATAAAAGGTCTCCATTAAAAAGGTTTTCTTTCCCTTGAACGTCTCGGTGAATTCTTTCTGGGTTGAAATGAAGTGCTCTGTGCTCACAAAGTTTATGTGGTACCCCTTGTGCTCAAGTTTTTCTAAAATTGAGCGAACTCTAACCTCGTCAGGTTCCTGGAATTCTAAATTCAAGACACCTATTTGCACACATGAGTAATGAATTGCTTCGTCGAGAGCTTTTTGTCTCGTCATGGGAATTGTGCTGTAATGCACCGTATGCCCTTGATTTTGTAGGTGCTTGGCAAATTGCCGCATTGCGGAGAAAATACCAGCAACCTTTTGAATATGATGGGGGGCATAGGTTGCCTCATCATGACACTCGAACATGAGAAACGTAACGTGTTCGGAGGGGGCTGAATACCAGGAATGATTGGGGTTGAGTTGATCTCCTAGGATGAGGCGAGCAGTGTTTTTCATACCTTCTTTAACGAGGAAAACTACCGCAATGTTTAGGGCAAAAAAAAGGAGCCAATTTCTTGGCTCCGTACCCCTAACCTAATTCAAAGTCGCCTTTGAATGATACGAATATAGGAGAACCTTTCTGCTCATCGATCCGTGTATTGCCAAATTGAGGCTAAAACGTCATGTGTAAATGTCATTATGAGACAATAACCTTGTAACTTAGCGGTATTAATTACTCAGTACCACATTAAATTAAAAACTATGCACAACTCTGATAAATTGTTTGTCGTCGATGATGACAAGGTCATTCTAGGCTATTTGAAAGGATTCTTTACAAAAGCGGGCTGGGACACTGAAGTATTTTATTCAGCATCGGCAATGTTAGAGCGTATAGATGAAGAAAAACCTAAGTTGATCATAACGGATCTTGACATGCCTGAGATGGATGGAATTGATCTAATTAATCACTTAAAACAATCCACGGATTTTGATAACATCCCTGTTTTAGTAATGACCGCACTACATGAAAATCATGTACGTTTTCAGAGCTTCAAGGCAGGTGCCATCTACTTCGTCAACAAACCTATTAACCCATACGAATTAGAGACAGTCGTTCGTTCAGTGTTGTCGCAATACTCCAAGGCAGTACCGGAATCAACGGTGGAGCCAGAAGAGCGTAATGCGAAGAAAAATGCTGTTGAGACTTGGGTTGCAGAAGCAACAGATGTGGTTATGGAAAACCTTTGTAACGAGGATTTTTCACTCGATGAATTGGCTAGAGCACTTAATTACAGTAGAAGTGCTGTTCAAAAGCGCATTAAACAATTCACAGGATTGAGCGTGAGTAAATTTATTCGTTCAGTTCGTTTAGAGCAATCCCTTGTGCACATGCTAGATTCGGAAAATTCGATTTCAAAAATCGCCGCTTTGGTAGGCTTTAAGAGCCACAGCTACTACACACGTTGTTTTAAGGATTACTATGGAATCGATCCTGTTAAAAAACGTAAAGAACTACAACGCTCCGCAATATCTGCTTAACGCAATCCCTTATACTTTAGACTCATAAGTATATTTTGAACGAGCGCTCGATCTCTTGCAGACAGCGCTCGTTTTTTGTGGTGAACATACCAGGTTCACAGTCCATTTGAAGCTCAATCATAAGGCCGTTGCTTGTAGAGTCTCTGACAATAAGCTTGTGTGCAATCACAAAATCCTTTGGTTCTTGCTCATAGTAACCATAGTGCACCCACCAAGAATCTACCGTATCTATTTGCTCAGTGACCCAGCTGTCTCTTTTCGCAGCATTAATAGTAAGTCCAACCAACGCTTGGGATTGTTGCGAAACACTCACATAGGAGCCTTGACGTTTGAATGGCTTAACAGTTAAGCGTATGGAGCCCGTACTATCGTCATTAGCGCGTGCTGTTTGATAGTAGTAAAAGTTCTGTTTCGCAAATTCAGGCATTCGAACCTGCCAATCATAGCTTAGATTGAAGCTAAAGTCGATGATCGGAAGTCCATAATATTGGGCTTGCTCAAAATTAAAGGTGTACCTAGCTTTGAGGTCGCAATCGGATTCTGGTGGAGTATTGCAAGCCGTGAGAAACAATCCAAGGCTTAAAGCACTTATCTTCGCTATACTATTACTTCGATCTAACATGGAAAGCCAATTCATACCGCATTCAATTTCTTCAGTTCCCTCAAAAGTAATGAAGGACTTGCACCTTTTGGATAGTCCCCTCAAAGACTTTGCCTCTGGGGTAATGAATGAGGAAGACTTGGTTCGGGCGATCGCCTCAAAATCGGCTCATTATTCAGATGAAAATAGAGCGGAAGTGGTCGAGGTATTTAAAAGACAACTTGGTACATTACATCACAAGGAACAAGAATCGTTAGACGCACTCGCTGCAGGTGCTTCGACGGTAATTACAGGGCATCAATTAATGGTCTGTGGAGGAACTGCCTTTTTTGAAATCAAAATTCTATCTGCCATAGCCCTTGCTAAAGAGGCTACTCGTATTTCAGGTAATTCGGTGGTGCCCGTGTTTTGGATGGCTAGCGAAGATCACGATTTTGAAGAGATTGCCTCGTTTCAAGTTAATGGACAAAAGTTTACTTGGGATATTCAAAATTCACAAGGTCCCGTTGGACGACTTTTGACAAATTCATTGTCCGAGCAACTCGAAACTTTTCTTGAATCGGCACAATTATCGGTTGTTCAACGTGATTTTTTACATCGTCGTTTGCACCATTATCAGCATCAGACAAACCTAGCTTCAGCAACTAGAGCCATTGTCAGAGAGTGGGCTGGTCATTACGGTGTCCTGGTGATCGATGGTGATGACTCGCAGCTTAAATCCTTAGCGCAGCCGCTTTGGGATCTGGAGTTAGCAGGCGAACTCTCTCGACGCATCAAGCATACAACGGAAGCGTTAAAAGCTAAAGGATATGGTGCTCAGGTCTTTCCTCGTGAGATTAACCTTTTTGAAATCAGCGATACCACTAGAGAACGAATCCTTGCGACTAAAAGCATATCTGCGGAAAGTATCTCGCCAAATGCGTTAATGCGACCGGTATACCAAGAATGGATTTTACCAAACATCGCCTATGTAGGAGGTGGAGGAGAACTCGCTTATTGGTTACAATTAAAAGGCGTCTTCGAGCGCATTAAAGTACCCATGCCTCTACTGTATTTACGCGATAGTGTCGTTGCCGTTCCGCGTAAAATCATACATACTCTTTCTAAACTGGAACTGCCTCTAGAGGATATGTTCTTGCATTCTAGGAGTGAGCTCGAGCGTAATCACATCGAGTCAATGGGCCAATTCTCTTTAGAATCGCAACGTATCAATAGCCCACTTGAACAATCGATCAAGGAATGGCGATCAGCCATCACTGGAAGCTATCCTGATTTGGCTGTACATGCAGAAGGAATGGAAAAGAAGTTGATTCAAACTATTGAACGCTCAAATAAAACACGCTATCGAGCGCAGAAAAAGAAGCGTACTATTTGGTTTGGCCGTCTTGAAAAAGTGTTTTCTGCCTTGTATCCTGAAAATGTGTTTTGGGAAAGAAGGGCTTCTTACGCAGATTTACTAGGGATTTTAGGAGAAGACCCACAAAAGGAATTGGTTGATAAAATGTCAACAATAAAGGCAGGTACCTACGTTATTTACCCTGAGAAATAATGGTATTTTTGCAGTATGCAAGAAACTATACTTATCCTCGATTTTGGTTCGCAGTACACCCAGCTGATTGCAAGACGCGTGCGTGAACTCAATGTTTACTGTGAAATCCATCCATTCAACAATCCACCTGAAATCACTGAAGATGTGAAGGGGGTTATTCTTTCAGGGTCGCCTTATAGCACGTTGCAAGAAGACGCACCGCAGTTTGATCTGTCCGGTATCAAAGGGAATCTTCCTTTGTTAGGCGTTTGTTACGGTGCGCAATACATGGCACTGACCTCTGGTGGAACAGTCGCTCCGAGTGAGATTCGTGAGTACGGACGTGCTAATTTGAGCGAAGTAACGGCAGCGTCACCTTTGTTTAAGGATGTTCCTGTCGGTTCTCAAGTATGGATGAGCCATGGCGATACGATCACAAACCTTCCAAATGATTTTGATGTAATTGCTTCTACACACGATGTTCGTGTAGCAGGTTACAAGGTTCGTGGAGAAGAAACTTATGGAATTCAGTTTCACCCAGAAGTGTACCACAGCACAGACGGAAAAACGTTATTGTCCAATTTCTTGTACGACGTTGTCGGAGTTTCCGGAGACTGGACTCCAGCACACTTCGTAGACGAAACAGTAGCAGATCTAAAATCACAAATAGGTGATGATAAAGTAGTGCTCGGTCTATCTGGTGGAGTGGACAGTTCAGTAGCTGCTATGCTACTACACAAGGCAATCGGCAAGAACCTCTATTGTATTTTCGTCAACAATGGCCTGTTGAGAAAGAACGAATTCACTGATGTACTGAAGCAGTACGAGGGAATGGGGCTGAATGTTAAAGGCGTAGACGCTACCGACCAGTTCATGGATGCCCTCGCAGGACTTAAGGATCCAGAAGATAAACGCAAGGCCATCGGTAGAGTGTTTATTGAGGTATTCGATCAAGAAGCTGCTTTGATTGAGAATGTGGTTTGGCTTGCTCAAGGAACGATTTACCCGGACATTATTGAAAGTGTTAGCGTTAACGGTCCATCTGCAACCATCAAATCGCACCATAACGTAGGAGGACTACCTGATTTCATGAAGTTGAAAATCGTAGAGCCTTTGAAAACGCTCTTCAAAGACGAGGTACGTCGAGTAGGCGCTTCGATGGATATGTCTAAAGATTTATTGGGCAGACACCCTTTCCCAGGACCAGGCCTTGCCATTCGAATTTTAGGAGATATCACTCGTGAAAAAGTGGCAATCCTTCAAGAAGTTGACCACATATTCATTTCTGGACTTAAAAACGAGGGGTTATATGACCAAGTATGGCAAGCAGGTAGTATTTTGCTACCAGTAAACTCTGTAGGGGTTATGGGTGATGAACGTACTTACGAAAAAGTAGTTGCGCTCAGAGCTGTTGAGAGTACTGACGGTATGACCGCTGATTGGGTACACCTTCCTTACGAGTTTCTAGCTAAAGTTAGTAACCAGATCATTAATAAGGTCAAAGGAGTGAACAGAGTCGTATACGATATCAGCTCCAAGCCGCCTGCAACTATAGAATGGGAATAAAACGCATATTGATTGTCATCACACTCTTGAGCATGTCCTTCGGGGCACATGCTCAAAGTGAGGTGGAGCACACCATTGTTCAAGGGAATACTTTGTTTGAATTGGCCAAGGAGTACGGGAGTACTGTGGAAGCTATATATGAAGCAAACCCGCATATAGGTGTTCGAAGCCTAGTGATTGGCGAAACATTGCTTATCCCAATTCCGGAAAAGGAGATCGTTGATTCCTCAATGTATACGTTTCACACGGTTCGTAGTTTCGAAAGCGTATTTGGAATTTCAAATAAGTATTCGCTCAAGGATAGTACCATATACTGGCACAATCCCATTTTAAAAAATTCACCTTTAGTTCGCGCTGGACAAGTACTTCGCATTCCCAAAAATCCAGACTCATGGCGTGCTAAAAGTGGGGAGTTCGATTCCATGGTGCCTCAGAAGAAGGCCCATTACAGTATCTATGTAGTTAAACCAGGAGACAGTCCTAAGTCTTTATCGAAAGCCTGGGGATTTTCCGTGATTGAAGAGTTTTATGCGCTGAATCCTGATGCGCGCGATGATTGGTGGGTTGGAATGAATCTTGTTCGTCCAATCACAGTCGATGTTGCTAAACGAACCTTTAACATTCGAGATAATGTTCAAGATGGGGCGGTAGTATCTGCTGCGCCAGGCGACACCTTGGTTGTAGCAGCAGCACTTCCATTTTTTCTTAAAGACTACATTCACCAGAGCAGTAAGGCATCTCGTTCTGAAATGGCATTCAGTTTTCGTCAAGGTATGGAATACGCTATTGCGGAAGTCAGTACTTCAGAGCACCCTATTTCCTTAATCACCTTCGATACATACAATGATAAAGACTCTCTAGAGGCAGTCATGAAGGACCTCGAGACTGCGCAGCCTGACGTGATCATTGGGCCAATGTATTCTTCGAGAGTAATGCAGTTTAAAGGACAACCCCTTGAATCTATAGTGGTGAGTCCCTTGAGTAAAAATACAGCATTGAATACCACGTCGGTATGGAATTCCATAGTTGACGAAAATGTGTTTATTGACGCGATTAAGGACGATTTTTCAGAAGCTCTCGCAATAGATAAACTCGACTCTAGCTATGCGAAGCTAAAAAAAATATTAGTCGTTGGGCTTAACTCAGGCGCGTCTAAGGCTAAGTCGAATAGACTGATCAATGGACTAGCCAAGGAGGACTACGTGCTGATTGAGGGAGACGAAAGCTGGTCCAAAAATGAAGAACTGGGCCTTCTAGATTCTACCGTGAGTTATCATCTTGTGATTACGAATAATGATCCAGCTTTTGTTTTAGACGTGCTGCGTAACCTTAGATCAGGTGACGCGAAGTACCATTGGTTGGCCTTGGAATATCAAGCGTTTGATAATGGATTGGTAAGCACTGTCTTCCAGCGCGAGGAAGTAACGGTGTACACATCTACCCACATCGATTATGACTTGGCTGCTACAGCCAGTTTTGTTGCTGGATTTAGAGCTATGTTCTCTCGTGAGCCTGATCGCTGGGCGATAGAGGGGTACGATAATGCATTGTACCATCTTCTGCGTTTAACTCAAGGTAAGGAACGCCATAGAGGTATTAAAAAAGGGTACAAATACGAAGGTGCTGATCATCAGAATACCTACGTTGAACGTCGCTCTTACCAAGGTTTGCGCTGGATTTTACAGCCTTAATCTCGGTCCCGACCTAGAAGATTACCAAAGACATCATTAAAGTCAGTGCTAAGTGCAGTACGTACTCTGTTGATTTGATTGTATTCACTCAGAGCCCAAAGCACCATTTCCTTTAAAAAGACAGACGGCACACTAGTGACTGTGCTATGCTTTTCAACAAATTCGTTTAACGGTGCAATATCGAGGGCATTCTCATATTCATTTGAAGAGAATTCATCGAGTAATTCTATTGAACCGCCAGTGCTGAACCATTCCTGCAACGCAAGAAAAGGATTGTGCTCGTCGGTTCGTTTTAAGTTTCTGAATTTAGGAAAAGCAGATTCGTATACCTTTTTAAGTGCTTCACCCAACAGTGCTTCAGCCACCGAAACGGCACCTTCTTGCTCGCCCTCGTAAACCAATTCTACTTTACCTACGATGGCTGGTACGCAGCCATAAAAGTCGCTGAGTCGAACGTCAGTTGATTCGGCACCTAGGATTAATCGACGGCGTTCAGCGCTGGTGAGTAAGGTCTCAAATGCGGATATGGTCATTCGCGCACTTACACCACTCTTAGCGTCTATGTAAGCACTTTCACGCGCTACGAAAGCAATCTCTTCGATTAGGGTATTTGCGAGTGTGTTGACGTTAACTGCAGGAAAGCGTTGCTGTACATCGCTAGTTTCCTGGGCGGTAATTTTAAGCGCCGTGGTTACATCTTTTGGATAATGTGTGTGTATTTGTGAACCAATTCGATCCTTTAGTGGGGTGACAATACTTCCTCGATTCGTGTAGTCTTCTGGATTAGCAGTGAACACAAATTGAAGATCGAGCTCGAGTCTTTTCTGGAAACCACGAATTTGAATGTCGCCTTCTTGCAGAATATTAAATAGACTGACCTGAAGCCTAGGCTGTAAATCCGGTAATTCGTTGATTACAAAAATACAACGATGTGCACGAGGAATCATCCCAAAGTGAATAGCTCGTTCATCACTGAAGCTCAACTTATTATTTGCTGCTTTGATAGGGTCAATATCTCCTATAAGATCTGCTACTGAGGTATCCGGGGTGGCTAGTTTTTCGAAAAATCGCTCGGAGCGATGCACCCAAGATATGGGTAAGTCATCACCTAACTCTGCAATTCGTGTTTTTGAAGCTTCTAAAAGTGGATGCATAGGATCCTCATTTAATTCACTGCCTTCTATCACAGGAATATATTCATCCAGCAGACCTACCATTTGACGTGCAAGTCGTGTCTTGGCTTGTCCTCGTAGACCTAATAAAAGAAGATCGTGCGCTGCGAGGAGGCCTCGCTCTATAGCCGGAATCACACTGTTTTCATAGCCGAATATTCCTTGAAAGGGGTGTTTGCCCTCACGAAGTACCTGAACAAGATTCGATTGAATCTCGTCCTTAATACTTTTTGGCTGGTAACCACTTGCCTTGAGTTGTCCGAGGGTGTGTATAGTATGAGGTGTATTCATCGTTTATTTTTGTTCTTTTGGTTGCTGTAGTCGGCGAAGAGTAATTCGCCCAATTTGTTCAATCCAGTATAATAAGCACGTCCTCCGTTGAGTTCACTAAAACTTTTAATGAAATGGAGTAGGTAGTCATCTTTTGCAATCATGAAGGAGTTGATGGTAATCTTAGCGCGTTTCGCCTTGGCTGCCATATCCATGCATTTTCCAACGATATAGGGATCTAGTCCAAAGCTGTTTTTGTAATAGGTGCCGTCCGGTTCTAGCAAACAGCTCGGTTTACCGTCGGTGATGTTGAAGATTTGTTTGTTAGGTGTGCGTTTTCGCCTCAAAATATCCATCGCCAATTCTAGCCCGGCTACAAAGTTGGTGTGATACGGACCTACTTGGAGATAGGGGAGTTCTTTGATTGAAATTGGCCAACTGTCATTACCGTAAACAATGATATCCAATGTATCCTTCGGAAATTTCGTTGTGATCCACTCTGCCATGGCCATGGCCACCATTTTGGCAGGCGTGATTCTGTCTTCGCCATAGAGAATCATACTGTGACTGATGTCAATCATTAAAACTGTGCTGACGCTGGTATTTAAAGGTGAGTCGTCTACCACTAAATTGTCAGTCGTGAATGTGAGCTCGTCGGCTCCGTTTTGAATGAGGGCATTTTTCAAGCTTTCAGTCATCTGAACTTTGTCAAGCGCATCGCCGAATTGGTACGGGCGAGGATCGCCTGTAAGTTCATCACTACCTCCCTGTTTGTTGGAGCTGTGCTGGCCTTCGCTACCTTTTTGAAAGTTGCCAAAGATTTTATCCATGGCAGCTTTTCTCAAAGAATTCTCTGTTTTAGCGGTCATTGAAAGTGTGCCGGAACCATCTTTGGGTTCTCGCAAATAACCTTTGTCCTTAAGTTCTTGGATAAAATCTTCGAACGTATATTCTTCCGTTGTAATCTTGTAATGTTCATCGAGCTGTCGGAGCCAGTCTAATGCTTCGTCTACGTCTCCAGAGGTGTGAACAATCACTTCTTTGAACAACCCGAGTAACGTGTCGAAAGGAGTTTCTTTTTGATTAATCTTAGCGGAAAAACGAATACCATTCATACCTTTAAAACAAATTAGGAGACGGAAATGTTGTGTAACAAGATGAATAAAATTTTAGTACTTACCCTAATACTCCTTAACGCCATGGCTGCGAATGCTCAAATTGAAATTGGTGAACGAATTCCTTCGTTTGAACTTGTTGATCAGCAGGGAAATACGTTTCGTTCTGACGATCATGTAGGAACACCATTGGTTGTTTTCTTTTACCCAAAAGACCATACTCCAGGGTGTACTGCTCAAGCGTGTAGTTTCCGTGACCACGAGTCTGAATTTGCCCAGGCAGGTGCTTTGGTCGTCGGCGTAAATAGCGGTTCGGTAACTGAACATGCCGGTTTTTCCGAGAAATATGATTTGAAGTTCCCCTTGTTGAGTGATCCAGGTCATCAGGTTAGAAAATCGTTTGGTTCACCAGGTCTTCTATTTAACCAGGTCGCCAATAGAGTGACGTACGTAACCGATAAAGATCACAAGGTTGCCTACATTTTCAAAAGCCTTTCAAAAGCGACAGATCACGTCACTGAAAGTTTGAATTATTTAAAAGCGCTATAACCGAACATGAGTATTCTTGAGATTTCTATTGTCTTTTTAGTTTTTGCCGCAATGGAAGGTGTTGCCTGGTTGGCACATCGATACCTCATGCATGGGGCATTATGGTTTTTACATGAGGATCATCATGTAAAGACGCCTGGGCCAATTGAAAAGAATGACACATTTTTTCTGATTTTTGCGATTCCTTCTTGGCTTTGTATCATGCTAGGCCTCATGAATGGGGTGGGGGTTAGTGTTGCTGTTGGTGCAGGTATTGCGCTTTACGGCTTAGCTTATGCCATTGTTCATGAAGTATTTATCCATCAGCGATTGTCATTCCTTCGCAAGGCCAACTCAACCTATTGGGAAGCAGTTCGCTTAGCCCATAAAATGCATCACAGTCATTTGGGCAAGGAAGATGGAGAGAACTTCGGAATGTTGTGGGTACATCCTAAATACATCCGAAGAGTACGCGAGATGCGTGCTTAATTGATTTTTATTCAAATACGCAATCATGCTTGAAACCAAATGGCTTTACTTGCTTTTAAATGTCTTTACGATTAGTGTTCCTTTATTGAGAAGCTTTGAGCGTAAAGTGGCGTACTACAAGTCATTTCCGGCGCTTTTTAAGAGCATGGCCATAGTGAGCGGTGTCTTCCTCGCTTGGGATGTGGTTTTTACAGAAATGGGAATTTGGGGATTCACGCCAGACTATTTGAGTGGTATTGAATGGTTAGGTCTGCCTTTGGGGGAATATCTATTTTTTGTTACGGTTCCTTTTGCTTGTGTATTCATTTATCGAGTACTGATGTACTTCTTCCCTAAGGACATTATGTCCCGAAAATCAGCATATTACGTAAGTGAGTTTTTAATCGCGATTTCGCTGACCCTAGGGATCAGCCACTACGACAAATGGTACACCTCAACCACCTTTTTGGGTTTAGGAGTCACTTTATTATTACTCACGCGTGTCGCAAAAGTAGATTGGTTGCACAGATTCTATCCGGCTTATGGGATAGCTCTGCTGCCATTCTTTATCAAGAATGGAATACTAACGGGATCGTTTCTACAAACCCAAGTTGTATGGTACAACAACGATGAGAATCTCGGCCTACGTTTGGGGACAATTCCTTTTGAAGACGTATTCTATGGAATGCTCTTGATTCTTGGAACGATATATTTTTACGAACGATTTCGCAAGGTTTAACCCTGCTCGATAAGTTCTTTTAAATTCTTCAAGCCCGCTTCAAAATCAGGAGCGACGGCTTGTTCCATGTTCGGCGCCATGAATCGAAAGAAAAAAGGCATTTCGCCGCTAAATCCCCAGGTCACTTTAGTTCCTGAATCTGTTGCTTCAAAGGTCCAGTTTCCTGTACTGGCTCCCATACCGTCAAACACAATTGAAGTGGTCATTTTTTCTTCAGCAGCGTAGGCCAATATCTCCATAGAGCCACTACCGCTATGCTCACTTGTCCAACTATATGATGCACCAATACCACTTGTGTTGTCTGTAAATGAAGCTGTCATGGTAGAATCTCTTTCGAACCATGTACTCCAGTTTGGCCATGTTTTAAAATCGCTCACTACTGCGGACACTTCTGCGGGACTTGACGCAATGTCGATAGTTCTATCTACCTCATAATGAGGATCAATACTAGCGTTGTAAATCACAAATGTTCCTATCAATACGCCTAGAATAATAGCTACAGTCTTTAATACTTTCATTTTGAAAATCTTTTTAATGCCGAAATTGTACAACACAAGTAAATTCTGAGACAATTTCGGGAAATTAATTTTATGACGATGAGTGTTTAGTACTTTTCCTAGATGAATTTACTGCTAGAAATTTTAGGAGGTGTATTGTTTGTTTACACTTTGTTTTGGACATGTTATGATTTCTTGCTAGGAGTTGCGGCACTATTTTTTAAATCGAATGCGATTGGTAATCAAAATACGTCCAAGAATTTCATTATCGTCATTCCGGCATACCGCGAGGGACCTGTCTTGTTAGAAACCGTAGAGGAGGCTCTTAAGGTCGACTATCCAACTGACCGATTCCAGATAGTCGTATTAGCTCAAGACCTAACTGAAGAAACGTTAGGGCAGTTGTCTCAATTCGAAATAGAGATTGTTATCACCGGAGGTCTTGGGAGTAAGTTAAATGCTTTAAAGAATTGGATAACAGATAAAGAGTTTCAGAAAGATGACACTGTATTTATACTAGATGCAGATAATACGATTGCGCCGAATGCTTTGAGAGTAGCAAGTGCTCTTTTGGCAGAACATGATGTGATACAATTAGAACGTAAAAAAACTGAAGCCACAACCCCTTTGGGTATCCTAGATCGTTGGAATACTTATATCGGTCTTGCGCTATCAAACGATAGTAGAATGGTTTTGGGATTGAATACATTCATCTTAGGGTCTGGTTTCGCTGTGAACGGAAGATTGTACCAAAGATTTGTTCTAAACGCTGAGTCTACAATAGCTGAAGATAAGGCGCTAGACCTTTTTCTTGCTAAGGATAATAGATCTGTCGTCTTTTCAAAAAGATCATACGTGCAGGATTCTACCATTGAGCGCTCTAATGCGTTTTCCGACCAACGTGCAAGATGGGTGGGTGGAAAGATAGAGGCTAGGAAAAACTCAAGGCGAATGCTTCTTACTGATTTAACTCGAATAGAATATTGGGATAAAGCGATTCATTACACCGCTCCTCAGAGGAGTATTTTAATACCTCTTGTCATTTTGGGACTCGTACTGAACTCGTTCCTAGCATCATCACGCTTACTTATACCTTTTACGCTACTTCCTATAGTGCTTGTTTGTGCTACAATACTGATGGTTACTCCGAGATCAATGTATGGTGTGAATCTCCTGAAAGCCTTTGTAGCATTGCCTTTTAGTGTGTATAGCATCGTACGGGCTCGCCTATTGGCAAAGAATACGGTCACCGAAGATTTTAAAGTTACACCCAAATAGTATGTATAGATTACAGTAATCTCAAAAAGAGATTCTCTTGGTCTTTAATACTTATATTTGGTGAATATAAAATCTTATAATGATAAAGGTATTTGTTATCGAGGATGAGATGATGTACGCAAAGCGCATCAAGTATTTCTTAAGTTTAAATCCGGAATTTGAAGTTTACGTCTTCAATGAACTAGCAGAGTCACTTCAATATATGGATGATTCAGTCGATTGTATTGTGCTAGATCATCATTTACCAGATGGAGAAGGGTTGTTTCATGTCAAGAAGTTTTTGACCTATAATGCCAATCTTCCGATCATTGTCGTCAGTGGTCAAAAGGACAGTGTTATCGCCGAAGATTTCATCGAGAAGGGTGCTTTTGACTACATCGTAAAGGATGAGTTTTTAGAACTGAAACTTCGAATGGCCTTTAAAAAGGCAAGAAGACAAATCACTTTTAATAAAGAGTATAAGAGACTTCAAGAAAGCAAGGTCCGCTATGGCAATCACTCTTTAGTCGGTTCTTCAATAGAAATGGAGCGGATTAAAATATTAGTTTCTAAAGCACAGGACACGAATATTTTTGTGAGTATTCAAGGCGAGACAGGGACTGGTAAGGAGGTCGTAGCACGTACGATTCATTCGGGTAGCAAATGGGTGAACAAGCCATTTGTGGCGATAAATATGAGTGCCATACCATTAGAACTAGCTGAAAGTGCACTTTTTGGCCATGAGGTTGGTGCATTTACAGGGGCTGTTAAGACGAAGAAAGGTGTATTCGAAGAGGCTGCTGATGGTATTTTGTTTTTGGATGAAATAGGAGAGGCTCCGCTTGAAATACAAGTGAAATTATTAAGAGCTGTTCAAGAGCGTGTTTTTCGAAGAGTCGGAGGAACTAAGGATATACCCTTTAATGCAAGAATTATCACTGCAACTCATAGAAGTTTTGACGAGTTACTTGCTACAGATAGATTCCGCGAAGATTTGTTCTACCGACTTATGGGATTCCCAATAAAGTTATATCCCTTGAGACAGCACAAGTCTGACATCGAACCACTATCAAACAAGTTTTTAGCAGAGTTTAGTTCTACGGAAGGTGTATCCGTCAAGGTCTTAGCTCCTGAAGCTCTAGAAAAGTTGATGGGATATAATTGGCCAGGAAACATTCGTGAATTAAAGGCAGTGATTCAATTGGCTAATATTCTATCTGAGAATAGATTGATCGGTCCTGAAAGTATACGCTTGGCTGCTAAGGAGGAATTGGAAGTTCATAGTAAGGCTATTGATCTAGGAAGCAAAACGTTAAAGCAATACAACAAAGAAATCATTGAAGAACACCTTAGCATGTTTGAAAATAACCTTGAAAAGGTGAGCGAAGTTTTACAGATAGGGAAGAGCACATTATATCGAATGATTAAGAATAGCGAGATTAAAAGAAGTGAATCATGAAAGAGTCAAAAAGATCAGTATTAATTGTTGAAGACGAGCCAATGATGCGTTCATTTCTTAAGCGTAACCTGAGTGATGAATACGAAATCATTACCGAGGAAAACGGTAAGCATGCACTGGAATGGCTCTATAAGGGCAATCTACCAGATTTGCTAATTGTTGATTTACAAATGCCTGAGATGGATGGTTTTGACTTTGTAGAATACATCAGACGTAGTGGTTTCTTTAACCGCTTGCCAATTATTGTTCTTTCTTCTAGAGAGAGTGTTGATGATCGATTGCGTTGTTTCGAATTGGGGGCTAATGATTATTTAATAAAGCCATTCAACCCCAGGGAGTTAAAGTATCGAATTAACAATCTCATGACCATTACAAGCCCTCTAAATTGATGAAGAATATATACTACATAGGAACGAACGAGACGTTCTACACTGAACTAGTCATGTATGATCGTGTAGTTGTGAAATCATCTAAAAGCGTGATGGGTTTGTTGAATTCTCGCTTTTATCCGGAATTTATTGTCATCGATCAGCATCCGATGGCTACTAGTGTACAGAATTTAGTTCGGACAATACGAGAAAAAGGGTACGTCGTACCCATCTATATTCTAGGTGATAACATGGCTAAAGAGGAGAAGTTGCTTTTGCTTAAACTTGGTATTTCTGAGATTGTGGATAGTGTAACTGAGCTCATTCGAGTGATTTTGTATCAATCTGAATTGTTGGATGATGGACGTGCAAGCACTGCATCGGCTGATGAGATCGAGTACAGGATTCCTTTATGGAAACGAATGTTTGATATCGCATTTTCAGGGACGATTCTTTTATTGATTTTTCCAATTTTACTGTTGATAGCCGCCGCAATTTATATTGAAAGCCCAGGGCCTGTTTTATACCGCTCAAAGCGTGTGGGTACTGGTTATCAGGTTTTTGATTTTTTGAAATTCAGGTCGATGTATGTAAATGCAGATCGCAAATTAAAAGAAATGAAAGACCTAAATCAGTATGAAACCGAAGAGGTGCAGCTCGATTTGGAACAGTCACACAAACAGACCATGAGTTCTGAACTTCTAGTTGGTGATAAAGGCGAATTACTTACTGAAGCGGAATGGGCGAAAATGAAACAGGAAAGTCAATCGCCCACCTTCATTAAAATCAAAAATGATCCGCGAATTACCAAGGTTGGTCGGTTTATACGATCTACCTCTTTGGATGAATTACCTCAGTTCTTTAATGTGCTTCGCGGCGACATGAGTGTGGTTGGGAACAGGCCGTTACCATTATATGAAGCTGTCGAATTGACAACGGATCAATGGGCAGCACGTTTCTTAGCACCTGCTGGTATCACAGGTTTATGGCAAGTAGAGAAGAGAGGTAAAGAGGAAATGTCTGAGACAGAACGAAAAGAACTGGATATAGAATACGCACTTAATGTCGGCTTAAGAATGGATTTGAGAATTATCCTCAAGACTATTCCAGCCTTAATGCAACGGGAAAATGTTTAAAAAAATAACGATAGTACTCTGTGGTATGATGTTGTCAATCAATGCTTTTGGTCAACTGGAATTGACTAAAACACCAGTGAGTGACACCCTAAGACCAGACCTAACAAAGTATATACCACCTTTATATATGCTTATTGATAGTGCAGTAGCTAATGATCCAGAAACTAAAAGAT